>ULUL01061356.1_pt1 | contig 302515 bp, 310 predicted proteins | sample 1958481 | NCBI WGS metagenome assembly ULUL01 (sample SAMEA4835759, study PRJEB28245) | human gut metagenome | biome: gut microbiome; material: fecal sample | place: Denmark | collected 2008 | reverse complement strand
GGACGCTTATCTGTTCGAAGGTAAATATGGCATCAAGCAAGAATCCTTCGATTTCGATACCCCGGAGGAATCGGATATCACGGGCGAGAAGGAAGAGAAGCCTAAGAAACGGGGACGGAAGAAAAAAGAGCAGATCAAGGAGATCGCCGAGGAGGTGAAAGCCTTCGACGAGTTCGCCTAACCAATAATAAAAACAACCGTTATGCAAATCACTTTACAAAACACGGAAAAGGGACAATGCTACGCGGTAAGGTTTGACAGGTACCGCCAGCAGGTCGTTGACAAGCTAAAGACAGCCGTCAGCGTCCGCTGGTGGGACAAGTCTACCGGAGCGTGGATGATCCCGGCCAACAATAAGTGCAAGGCGGAACTAGACCAGCTCACCTATTACGTGAGGCACTTCGAACCCGTCAACTGGGGAGGGAACGAGTCTAAGACCGACGAGGACATAGCCTATCAAATACCGGACATGCCCGAGTTGGACGAGGATCATGGCCTAAAGATACAACCTTACCCCTATCAACTGCAAGGGATCGCACGAGGCTTACAACTAAAACGGTTTATCAATGGGGACGACATGGGCCTCGGCAAGACATTAGAGAGCATCGCTACCATCAACAAAGCTGATGCTTTCCCCTGTCTCGTAATCTGCCCCAATACGGTCAAGATCAACTGGCAACGTGAATGGCACAAGTTCACGGACAAGAAAGCCATGGTATTGACCGATTCGGTACGGACCTCATGGCCATTCTTCTGGCAAACGGGCATGAATCATGTGTTCATCGTGAACTACGAGAGCCTACGGAAGTATTTCGTACGCCGAATCAACAAATCGGAGAAATGGACGCTGAAAGACGTAGAGTTCCATAATACGATCAAGTTGTTCAAGAGCGTGATCATTGACGAATCCCATAAGGTAAAATCAACGGCTACCCAACAAAGCAAGTTTTGCAAAGGTATCACCGCCGGGAAAGAGTGGATCATCCTGTTGACCGGTACCCCTGTCGTAAATAAGCCCAACGACCTTATATGCCAACTCGCTATCATGGACCGGATGAATGATCTCGGAGGCTGGAAATATTTCACGAGCCGCTATTGCTCTGGGCCGCACGGGGCCTCGAACTTGAAAGAGCTCAATTTCATGCTCTGGAAGCATTGTTTCTTCCGGAGGGAAAAATCCAAGGTACTGACTCAATTACCCGACAAGGTACGGCAGATTGTGACCTGCGAGATCACCAACCGCAAGGAATACCAAGACGCCGAGCGTGACTTGGTGGATTATCTGAGACGATATAAGGAGGCCGACGATGAGAAGGTACAAAAATCGCTGAAAGGCGAGGTCATGGTACGAATCGGCATATTGAAGGACATAACGGCCCGGGGTAAGTTGAGAGAGGTGATCGATTTCGTGAAGGATTTTCGGGAGAACGGAAAGAAGATCATCCTCTTCTGCAACCTGCATGAGATCGTAGACCGGCTCCTACAGGCGTTTCCCTCGGCGGTGTGTGTCACCGGACGGCAAGATATGCAACAAAAGCAAGCGGCCATAGACGCTTTCCAACGGAATCCCAAAACGGACGTCATCATCTGCTCCATCAAGGCTGCGGCGGCGGGTATCACGTTGACAGCGTCAAGCAATGTCGCTTTTATCGAGCTACCGTGGACATACGCAGATTGCGACCAAGCCGAGAGCCGGGCGCATCGTATCGGCCAAAAGGACTCCGTGAATTGCTATTACCTGCTTGGCCGCAAGACCATCGACCAGAAACTCTACAGGATCATCGAGGAGAAAAAGCATATAAGCAACGCCGTGCTTGGAGCGGAGGACAATATACAAACAAACATCGTCGATATGATGGCCCGGATATTCGACGAGACCGAGGAGGAGGAATAATCATGGCAGAGGAATACATAGGGATCAACCGCTTGAAAGAACGGGAGGACGCTAATAAATATCCACGAAGGAAATGCGTAAGATGTATCCGTTATCCATGCTTCTCCGGACAAGGAATAGGTACGCACGCCATTAATCTCGCCGCTTATGGATGTAAGGATTATAAAAGTCAAACAAGATTAAAGAATATGTCGCACAATGTAAACAAAGGAGGTTCAGATGCTTAAAATATCATTGTTAATAATCGGAATGATCTCGCTAATATTCATTCTCACGTCTGGAATATCGATTCAGTTCAAGCCATTCCATATATCCCTAGCTTATCCATACTTTGGAACAGGGATGGTATTGATAGCCATTGGTTTCGCCTTGTGCTTCGGCTCGGCTTACTATCATGGAATATCAAATCATGAATATAAAGATGGTTACAGCAAAGGATTCAACGCAGGTATTGAATACATTATCGATTGGGCTAAGAATAAAAAAGAAGGCTAAAGATAACATTTTTATAGCGAGAGATAAAGACTAACAAAGAGAATAAATAAAAAGGCAGCGCCTCACAGCGCCACCCCATTACAACCTGCGACAAATATATCAAATAAAGACAACTATGGCAAGTGAGGCATTGAATAAATATATTGAGAAACGTTACGACAGGTGGCTGGATTACGCTAAGTATCACTGCTCACTTGCCGGAATGAGTAGTGAAGCTATTGACGTATTGGACGAGGTAATGTGTATGCTACTTCAAAAGCCTCTGGAACACCTCTCCCGGCTTATGGAAGCCAAGCAAGGTAAATATACCGAACTTGACTGGTATATCCTGCAAATGATAAAGCTGAACGTTACCTCGGACACGTCTCCCTACCGGCATAAATACAAGCCTATCCCGGTAGATGAGAATGTGGATTGGCGAAGACTGAACATTATTGATGAGCCCGATGATAGTATTGACCGTACCGAGTATATCCGGGAACGTATGCAGGATATCCGGGATATGGTCGACCTGTTAGAGTTGTCCGAAAAAGCCAAACGGATCTTCGCTTGGAAATTCTTCGCCGGAGAGTCTTTCGCCGATTGGCCGGGGCCGGAAAGCCGGAAGGAGTTGTATGAGACCTATAAAAATGTTTTCAATGCGGTGATGGATAAGAAGGAAGGGAGGTTGCTGTTTTGATGTTCGAGACCTCTAATTCCTTAAAAGCATAATGCGAGTAAACAATGATGAGGATTTTCATTTTCCATTCATACGGTTTACTCGCATTTTGCATTAGGAAGGTTAGAGGTTTTACTAACGGCAGGGAGGGATTCTTCCTCCCCAACTATCACAAATTAGATCAACTTCTTTGTGAAAAAATCACCCTCCTTTATTTCAAATTCAGAAACATTTTCTTTCCGATTGCCATCTATATATTTTATTAAATAACGTGTATCATCTAATGATTTAGGTATTTTGGTGTATAACAAATCATCTGCTTCTAAATGAGTTCCTTCAAAAGGCATCTCGTATCTTACATCTAATGTGATATTTCCCAAACGATCAATATTATTTACTCTATCTATATTAGTTCTTATTTTCAATCCTTTGTCCACAATAGGAATCAATGAAATATTATAACATGGGACATCTGAATTATTATATAAAATCATTGAAAACTCCCAATATAGAGTCCAATTCTGGATGAAATCATAAGTCGAAGGATAAACATCTTGCATTTGTTCTAAATTTTTAGAACTATACCCATGAGGAATCCTTCCATAAACAATATTTATAAAATCAATATCAATAAATGGTGACAAACTTCTTTCCACATTAGAAATACTATTTTTCTCCTGCATCCAATTTTCTGTAAGTTTCTTCCACTGCTTTAATAATAAAATTGGAAACTTTTTTTCATCACGATCAATCATAGTAGCACAATTGCTACAAAGCCATATTGCATTATCAATATGTTTTCTTTCTGCAGGTGTCATAGAAGGATCATACCTCGGACCACCTTCTGAAGCTGCTGAGATATGCGCTGCTTCACCTATACAAATAACTTTATCCGAATTTGATCCAGGCATACAAGTATGACATCTACAATCAGGATTCGAACAATGATATGCGACTCTTTTTGCTAATATACTTTTGGTCTTTTGTGTAAAATCATCTCTCATATTATATTACTGTATAAAAAATAGTAACTCATACAAGCTGTAATGATGAGAGACGCTGGCTAATATCTTTCAGAGCCATATCGAGCGTTTCCAGCTCCTTATCAGTAAATCGACAGACTTTCCCATGTATTTTATTGCCGTTCAAACGCTGGTAAAACCAAGAGGAAGATTTGTTAAAGTAATCCTTTGACAACTTAGAGACAGACAGGTAAGGCAACACCGGTTCCAAACGTTCCCGGATCGTCAATTGTTCTTTGATTTCGGCTATTTCCTGATGAACATTGTCAAAATCATTTTGTACACCAACAGCAAGCTGCTCCACTTCCTGGCCAGTCATACTATCCATCAATTCAGTTATCTGCCGATCAATAGAGGAACGATCAGCTTCGGCACTTTGTTTCCACTGTTTCTTCAATTCAAAAAAACGTTTCACTTTGTTCATCTTGCCATGCTTTTAAATTTAACAACAAAAAAGGAAACTTCCCCTCTGGCCATGAGGGGAAGCACCTTTCTGGCTAATAATACTTTCCGAGTTCTTTTAGCTCTCGCTCCAATCGTCGGATTTCCTTATCAACCACCGCTTTCATGAATTTGCTTCTCGAAGTCAGCTCATGATACTTGCGGAGATAGAATAACAGGTCTTTTTCAACCTCTTCTATCCGGGCTTTTAGCCCATCGTCACTATGCATAGAACGCTTGTCTTAACGACATCACAAAGATAACAAAAATATTATCACCAACAAATATTCCAGTAACACTTTTATTATCAAACAAAGTTCATCTACGTTTCTTTATCAACCGAACTATCACATAGCCAATTCCAATCAATAATAATCCGGAAATGGCACCAATAGCCCACCCTCCGACATCCATCTTAAATTGCTCCCATTTGGATAGTTTTCGCTCGACCTCTACCGGAACCTCCACCTTACGATCCACGTAGATTTCTTTCGAAGGCAGATATAACGTATCCCTAGGAACCCTCATATTGGCGATCACGTTACCGAGACTATCCAATGCGAACATGAGTTCCACGTTCTTCGTGTTCGCCATATCCAACCACCGGAGAACAACCTTGCCGTTCTCATCACACTCCATCAACGCACGTATGGAAGCGCTATCGGCTGGCATTGGGTAAGGTACCAACTTGTCTATGTAGATCGAGTCAGTACGGTTCTCGATAGCGACAGGCTGTATCTTGGTCCGGCACCCGGACAGGGTGAGGATACCTATCATTATTAATACAATGTATCTAAGTTTCATAATCATGAAAATTTGATCGTGCCCGTATTTAGATACCGCCCGGATACGAAAAAGGCGGCTGATCCAGATTGTTGAATTGCCGCCTTTGACTAGCCCATTAAGAAGAAACTTATGTCATATGGAAATTAATCATTCAATGGTAAAAATCCATTTTTGTCTAGCGATTTAAGGACCGATCTTAAAAGATAGTTGCTACCGAATGATATAACATATTTACGAGCCCTCTCTGAAACAGGGACCAGCATCTTTTTATCTACCAAAGATCGTATCAACCTCGATATCTCTGGTGAAGATTTGCCCGGAAATAGAGCTTTCACGTCAGCGGCTTGTATCTCTTGCCTCTCATTTGTTATCGCCGCTCTTAATATATTATACTCAATATCCGTTATATATTTATTTGATAATGAATCGGACATAGATGGAAGCAAGATGTTATCTCTCAAATAAACATAATCTACCAATCTGTCTATTTTTTCTATCTCGTTTTTTAACCCATGAAGTACGTATTCGCACCATTTTATCAATCCCTCATTCGTATATGTGTCGGCCAATGATAAATAATTGTAATACTCATTCCGGTCTGAACAAAACACTGCTGTTGGATTGATGATCCTTTGCTTGCTTTTAAATACATTTTTCAACAAAAGAGCATAGGTGAACAGCCTGACAACACGTCCGTTTCCATTCTCAAATGGGTGTATCCATACAAAACGATGATGCGCTATACATATTTTCATCAAATCGAACTTAGGTCTTGTTTCCTCATTTACAAAATCGACAAGCTCTTGCATTAATGGAATCACCTGCAAGTAATCAGGAGGGGTATGCGACGAACCTCCTATTCTTACGTTGCACTCCCTGAAATCACCTTTGGTATAGCAACCTTCCCTGCTTGCGCTAAGAGAATCTACTGTGAGAGAATGAAGCTCTCTGATAAAGTTTAGCGTAATGGGCGTGTCATCAATCACGCTTTCAATAAAAGATGTTGCTCTTTCGATATTCAAAATCTCCGTGATCTGCTCATTCCGATAAAAACTGCCATCGTTTATTTTTGTGGATTCGACATAATCCATAATTGTCGTATTATTACCCTCTATACGAGAAGATCCAATACTTTCAAGCATATGAAATATACTTTTCATCTGCATAAACACTAATGGATGGGTAGTACCCTCCAATATCTTGTACCTTAACTTTTCAAGCTCAAGCACAAGATCGGTTATAGGCATATCAAAACCAACGCTAGGCATCATTATTTTTTGATTACACATTTGCATACATTTTTTTCATCATTTGCATAAAACTATTTCATGTATTTGATATACAACCGATACAAAATTAGCAAATAAAAAAACATTTGCAAAAGGATCAATTGTTAATTTGCAAAACAGCAATCAAACACGTCAAAGATCTCTTAGCTTGTTATTATGTAAGCCAACACGCATGTCATAGCAAGTTCCATCCGGCTATCACGTCCGACATATCAGCCTCTCTCCCATTCTCCACCTTGCTCATCCCGGCCACAATCCGGATCATTTGCTCACGATCGTTGATGTTGATCGGATCATCGGCAGGGATACCGGCATAATCAGATACGGCCTTAATGTAAGCGTTCGTATTATTCTCGTTTTCCGGCGCCCATCTTCCTATTATCTTGCGGATCGTATCCAGCTTATAGTTCCGGTAATAGTTAGACAGGATCTTGAAGATCGCCCTATACCCGTATGCCATCGATTTAAATTGCTTGAACTCTTTGTCTGAGCTTGTCTTCTCGCCTTGGAAGACATCGCTATTCCTTCTGATGTTCCCGGGGTTGTTGTTACGTAATCCCCGGGGTAAATTGTTATTTCTCATTCCTTATCCTCCCTTCTTAATAACCGTTCTGCGGCTCACGATCGCCGCATTTCTTTTTCTCGCACCTCTTTAAAGCCAGTTCTATCTTCACGTCCGAGTAGCTCTCTTTTAAGGTGAAAAGCTCGTCCTGCACCTGCCGGAGCCGTCCGGTCTGCTCAACAAACCGTTCCTCCTTCTCAGACAACTGCTTTTGCAAGAACTCATTATACTCACGCAAGGCCTTGAACTCCTCCACGTCAGCTTGAGCGTCCGCTATCCGTGCGTTCGTCTTACGGTTCGCCCACGCACGGATGCCCCATTTTACCCCCTCGACCCCGCCCATCGCACCGATTATCGCCAATATCGTATTCAAATCAACTCCCATAACTCGTTTTCTTTTAATATATACGGGGGCTTTTATTTGCCCGCCCCCGATAAAGGCTTATAATATTTTCTATCTGTTCTCCAACTCTTCCACCCTCTTCTCAAGTGCCTTGACCTTGGCGTAAAGCTCCTTGATCCCGTTGATCCCAAATGCGGTCAACATCTGGATATAATCCACGCCGTAATAGGAATCCCCGTTATCCGGTGTTATGAGTTGTACCGCCTCCGGAAGAACCTCTCGGACGGCTTGCGCCGACACGCCGATGCGAGGGATCTTGTCCTCGTCCTCCTTCATCGTGTAGTAGAACGCGGAGATACCCTCCAGCTTATCCAGCACGTCCGGGATATCGAAGAAGACGCTCTTCAGGCGGATGTCCGAGGAGGTCAAGCCTTGGTAATTGGTGATATACACATGGGCCGTGCTCGCGGCGTCCTTGTTGATGTACAGGTTGGCTATATTCCCGGGACTGTTCCAGCCATAGATACCGTTGCCGTTATCGATCCGTACCCCCAAGAACGGGTATCTCCCGCCCGGGGCGTTAAATACGACCCCCGTGCCCTCCCTGTACAACACTTTCTCTACCCCCATGTCATAAAAATAGGGGCCGAATCCCTCAAAGAAGACACCTCCCCATGAGCTACGGTCTCCGAACTGGCCGGCGAACTGCGTGGTCTTCCCGATGGTCAGCATTCTCGGGAACGTTATCTGGGTACGATCCGAGACGGACGTATCCACGATCAGTGACCCGTTCGTGATGGTGAAGTTTCCGATCCTTGCCAAGTTCGCAAAGATCTCCTCCACGTCAATCTCCGAGGCAGCTATCTTCCGTGCCATCAGCAAATCGGTCGCCACGCTGGAGAAGTTCGCCCCGAAGGTGTCCCAATAGGCGGTATTGGTCGGATGTTTCCCCTTGAAGGTAGGCTCGTTATCATCCACCTTAGCCACATAATACGAGCGGGTGCCATCGCTATTCTTGATCGATACGATATCGGTAATCTTGGAGCTGGCGTTATAGGTAGCGCTTGAGTCGTAATCGCCACGGTAGGTGCAGCGGGGGCCACGATCGCCACGGGGACCGGGATCGCCGTCTTTCCCGTCCTCGCCATCCGTGCCGTCTATCCCGTCCTTTCCCGGTTTGCCTTCCTCTCCCTTGATCTTGGATACGCTCCATGCGCTCCATACCCCGTTTCTCTTGGTGCTGGTGGCCATCCAGATCGTGTCCGTACTTTGGGTGTCGCTCCACTGGGTATTGGTATTAGGATGACCGTTTGGGGCCGACGGGTTCGCTACGGATGAGAACTCCACGTCGAAATCGGCCGTGTCCGTCATTTGCCTCGGGGTCGTCCATACCGTTTGCTGCGGATCCTTGCCGTCCGACGAGAAGATACGGGTGGAAGCCCACAATATCGCCTCACCGGACGGTATCCCGTCGCTCCATCCCGCCGTGGTCGGTAACGGGGAGGCGTACGAGCCGCCCACAGGGGCGGAAGGCGTGGCGTTCGTACGGATGAACACCGTGCTCTTGAAGCTGTTAGTCCCCTTGGCAACCAGTTTCTTCCAGTACCTCGTGTTCGTGGGATCGATACCGGGCGTGGTCTGGGAGGTACATTTATACACGTTGCCATCGTAAGACACCTTATCACCGGGATAATAGACGAGCTTATCGGAGTAAGCGCCCCGATCCACCTCCGGATAGTCGATCTCACCCGATGGGGATTGGTAGATACTGCCTTTCAGCATGAGTCCTTTTTGTTGGTCATACGAGAGGAAGGCGTTCTCATCGCCGATCCGGAACGCCTTCGACAGCATGTCCCAGTACTGCGTGCCGTCCATGTTAATGATCTTGTTCAGCCGCATCCATCCCGGGCCTATCTCGCTGAAGCCGTAAAGAGTGGAGAAACTGCGCTGGCCATCCACCTCTGTACTCAAGGCTCCGCAAAGGAGGTTGTAATACGAGCCGTCATCCAAGTCCCTCGGCTCCTTGCTCAACAAGAACGTGCCCGCCGATCCCGACTTGGCGCAGCGGGCGTACAGGTACATGGCCTCCGTGTCATCCCCCAGATAGGGAGACGTATAGGCCGCCATGTTCCAGTACTTATACTCGGTCACCTTGTGGGAGGGGGCGAGAGAGTCTATACCCAACGTCATGTGCTGCAAGATCCCGGAGGGGGTGGCAAGCGTACGTCTCTGCCCGTCATACGTAAAGGCGTGATCCACCTCGGTGACCGTCTGCCCGTCCGCCGTGGGAATACGGTTGACGAAACGGAACTGCAACGACTCATGCCCCACCAATACCGACATGGTGCGAAGCCATGACATCGCCTGCCCCTTGCCGTAATCCTTGAAGGCCCGTTCAAGCATCCCCTGCATCTCCACCGCGTCACGCCAACGGCGAAGGGTGAACGATACGGCCTGCTTGTGCCGTGTCTCGTTCGCCACCTCCTCGCTCTCCAGCTTTCCCAGCTCATCGGACAGGAAACCGCCTACTGGTGTGTTGGATAGCTCAAGCTCCGGACTGTGGGGCCTATTGATGTAATCCCTCACCCCGGTGATCCGGATCAGGATACCGTCCGGCTGGAACTGGGGATCGCTGAAATCGACATAACCGCCGGGTACCAGCTTGGCGCCGATCGCCAACCAATTCCTCTTGGCCCATATGCCGTCCAGTTCTCCGCTGAACGCAAATTGCCGCTCCTCACGCTCGTACAGGTAGCGTACCGCCTCCCGGAACATGTCCCAGCTCGCCCCGGTCTTGGTGGCGTTGTCGCATACGTAGGCTGTGGGAAGGGATATGTTAAAGACGGCGTACTTGTCTCCCACCTCCGGATACAGGGACGAGTTGGGAAGATCCATGCCGTCCTGCTCAGCCGGTACGATCTCGAACTTACGACCGTCATGTATGTACTTTACGTCGAACTCACGGCCCGCCAGACGGCCTGTCTGGAAAATAACCGTCATGGTCTGGCCGGCGATCAGGCAATCCTCGAAATTGAGGTTGGCGGGAACCGATGAGTCATAGAAGTTGTAGAACGTGACATCGTTCCCGTTGCCCGGCTCCGTATCGGTCTTGCTCACCGTACCGACCCGGGATGGATATATATCGCTGGCGTCGAAGCTGTCCTCGTTCCGTGAGGATAATGTCTTGTCTGCCCTAGTCACGTACATTCCGTCCGGATCGGTCTTGTAGGTTCTTCCCTCATATTCCAAAGTCTGTGACTTCGGGAGTAACAAGGTTTGGCTGCCATAGGAGGAGAAGTCTATATTCTTCTCTCCCCCCTGTATGTACAGAATCTCTACGGGTAGGTTGTCGCCAAGGTTTGTCCTTCCTACTCCGGGTACGAATCCATTCCCCTTTCCGTAACTAAGCGCTACGGGATTATCCTTGAACTTTTCCAGCTTTCCCAAGTGTATGGTCTTATTGACCACCTCGAACTCGGTATTGAACTCTTGCGCAAAGCGCCCCAAGACCGCCCAGCATTTCTCATGGTTGAACGACAACAGTTTCTCCGGGGCCTCGATCACCGTACCGACCGTCCAGCCGGATTCATAAAGATTCAAGTTGTCCACCAGCAGCTCCATGAACATCCTCGGCGTGGCCGTCATGACGAACTTGAGCTTGTACGGCTTGTCGGACAACAGCTTGTACTTATATTTTTTCAGGATCTCCTCGTTGCCGCCGAAAATGACTTTATAATCGAAGATCCGTGTCCCTTTTTTCTCGAAATTCTCGGGGTACCACAATGTGTACCGCTCACCTTGGAACTCTATATAAGAGCCCGTTGGGACTTCCACGTGTCCCGGAAGCGAGTAATGAAGTTCGATCTTCTTCGTTTGCGCTATCGCCCGGTAACGATAGCTGTCATCGTCCACCGGGATGTCAAGTAAAACGTCTCCTGCCTGATTGTAAATAACCATCGTTTAAACAGCGATTAAATCAAGATAAACACACTCATATAGGTAGCCGAGATACTGTTGGGCACACCCTTTTGTTTAATACAAACCGCCGCCATGTAGGAGGCAATAATCAACATTGAAACAATCACTAACCAAATCATAAGCATTAAATTTTTAATCGTTGTTACTATACAGTGGATACGTCAAAATCCGCTGTCCATCTAGCTATGTCACTTATCCTAAAATTATCGATCACGAAACGAGGCCTGTCATTTCCATCCCTTTGTCTCGCAAAATCTATGTTATACGAGCGTAAGGTGGCGTTTTGATAAACATTACGTTCGAACTCCTTTTTCCCGTTTATATAAAACGAGAATCCAACATCATTGCGCTTGGTTATGGCTATATGCCACCAATCATCCACCTGTTGGAACCTGCCCCCCCGTAAGAGCCTTTACTTATGGCGAAATAAGTCCTGCTATCCCCAATCACGCCAAAGTAGAATAGCCCATTAAACCATTCATGCCCAACGCAGCAGCCACTATCGTGAGTCAGCAACTTAAACCAAAAGTCTATCGTCCACTCCGCAGACGTGTCACCCATATAATCCGGAAGGACCTTTTTCGTGTCCATCATGCCATACCCGCCATTGAATTGGTATCCACGACCGAACCTCCCGCTCACGAAAGAGCCACCTCCATCTATGCCATTACCTTTATACGGGGCGCTTCCCTCCACGCTAAGGCTATTCTCGAACCTCATGAGCAAGACCGTATGTCTATCCATCTTTCTCTGTCCCATCATCGATCGTATCATTGGCGGCCTCCTTTCTCATTAGAGGCCGTAACCAATTTATAATGAAGTGATTTTACCCCCCCCGTTAACTTTTAATAACACATACTGTCTCATCGCTTTACCTCCTGTACGATTGTGGGCAAGTCTTTCAGGTCATTCGGATAACCTGTAACGGTCGTCAGAATGCAGAGATAGATCACGCCGTATTGTTCATAATATTTGTCTTTCTCGAATGCCATACCCTGCACGTATGGAATAGGATCATCAAGCGTGCCTGCGTGCTCAGCTTCAACGATCTTATACAGTGAAGCAGTTTCTATGCCCGGTTTCCAATCGGCTTGCAGCTTGTGCTTTTGTATCACTTCAAACAAAGTGTCGCTTTCTCCTTCCACCACTCGAAGCCGGAAACCTATTCCAACTTCCTTGCCGAACTCCGCGTCTTTCTCACCCCAAATGGGGAATAAGACTTGCATCTCCAACGCTTGGCTGGCGGTAAGAGGCACGCTGTTCACCATCGAGCGGGCAAAGGTCACGGCTTGCGCCTCCGGGGAGTTCCTTCTTACCTCCTCCGCCATCGCCATGACAGTCTCGGTCGTCGTGTTTATCGGATCAGGATACCTGATCTCCACCGAACCGACATCCTCCACGGTTCCCGCTCCCTTCACGCTCGTTACCATATCCTCCTTGGCCTTGTCGCATTCCTTGTCGTAAGAGGCGATCTCGTCCTTGATCACGCCAATGTCCGTGTCCTCCCCAGGATAAATATCCACCCCGTCAAGATAATAATGCCTTATGTCGGCCTCCAATATGGCGTTGACCTTGTTCTCTCTCGCCACCAGCAGGGCTGTCTCTGGGGAGGGCTCCTCGAAAGCGTAGAAATCGCTCTCAACCTGTTCTTTCAGGTCTTTTCGTCGCTCAAGGAACTCCCTGTAAGCGTCTATATAAGAAGCGTCCAGTATGCCCAGCTGGGCGGCGTTGTAGTCGTTCAACTTCTTTTGCTCCACGTCCTTGTCCCATAGGGCGTTTATACAGGCCTCCAATATCTTGTTGGCAGTCAACGTGGGCCATACCCTGACCTCGTTGTAACTATAGGAGATCACGGGGGCCATATCGTCACCCATCTCCCTTGTCTCCTCTCTAACGTCCCACCGGTACAGGTAGGATCCGTCACTGTCCTTTTCCATAGTGATCGGTATAGTGTCGCTATATGTTCTTTTCATGTCTTGTTATTTAAACGTTATACAAAAAATTCCCGACGTGATACGTGCGGCTACGCCGACGTTTTACGAAATTCGGGGAAAAAGCAAAGGCGAGAACCGATGTGACGAGCCGCAACGGAAGGCGCAGAATTCGTAGACACGCCAGCGAGGCCCGCAGACGACCCGTAGTCCGCAGCACTGCCAACCAGCACCACCTGCATGCGGTTAGCCGATGTGTTGGTGTAATAGTAGTCGCACCAGTAGGTAGAGGAGCTACCGCCGACCTCCGTGGCCACTATATCGCCATCTTCCCCAAGCAACATCTTCTTGGCATAACCGTTTGTACGGCAGATATTGCCTTTCTTGTCATAACCGGTGTAAGAGGTGTCGCTGAAATTCGACGGGTCATCGGTAGTCCATAATATGGATAATCCCGCATCGCCCGTGGTGACCTGCATATTGGCCCCGTCAGTGTATTTCCAGATATGACCGAACGGATTCTCTATACCACGATACCTGTTAGCCATCAATGTGGCATGAGTACCGCCGGAAGCGTTCTTCACGACATATGCCTTCTCTCCCGAGCCGTTCCCGAACTCGTTGGTATAGCCGCATGGGATAAGAGGATTATAGTTATTAAAGTTAGTCCAACCCGTCATTTGAGTAGGTCCCGGACCTAAGCCGCCTTGGGCGAAACCGTTAGCGTCCTTCTGGGCGTTGAAAGGTTTCTGGCTGTCCAGCGTGGCGTACTCGACGGCGAATAGCCAGAACAGGGTCTTGTGGGCGTTGTAGGTATACATTTCCCAGCCACTGCCACGTTTCCTCGCGGCTTGCCGGAATTGGTCTCGGGTGAGGTTGGTGACGGGACGGCCTAACAAAGAACGGTAGGTGCCGTCCCATTCGGCGGTGTTGTCGCCGCCTCTTCTATTTACGTTTGTGCTACCTACTCCATAGGCAGACAATAAAGTCATCGACGGCCTATCTATTCCTCCCTCGAAAGCACTCATATAACGTTTATTAATATAGGTATATCCGGGCATAGGAGTATCAGACATCATACATCCAAACTTAAGGCCTTTTATGTAGAAACGAATCCAAAACCTATCCATTTCTGCCATTATAGCCTCTAAAAGATAATCTATAGACATATCCTCTTGTGACCAAGAAGATGCTCCTAAATATTTTTTCACTCCCCCGCTATTATCTAACACGCACCCTCTTATCTTACTCTGCACCGGCAACTCCCTATGCAGTTGCATATTCCCCACACGCTTCCCGTCCGGGCTTGACGATGCCATGTCCCACTCTACACCGTAGGCGTACCGCTCCTCTATATCCGGGATGTCCTCCCAAGCGGGGGTCCACTCGGTGGAGATGTCGCCGTACTCGAGCTTGATCTTGTGGATGGTGGAGGTAGACGGATTTACATCTGTTCCTTCCACATATATTTTTAAATAAGTATTAGCCGAGATATTACCCCCATACTTTGTCATCCATTTAAAGGTAGCGCTTGATTTACCGTCAACAAAATCTTTAAGATTAGCCATAGACCCAACCGAACCACTTGAGTTATATACCGTAAAATAAACGGCATTTTCACCCAGTTCTCCCCAAATAGTCAACGTGACTTGAGTTCCCTCTGGTATCTGTTCCGCTAACCAATAATTAGCTATATTATATGCCGAATTACTTACCTCCTTCCCCGATCCCAGCAACAGGTTCCTCCCGTACACGGGCAGCTTGCGGTACTTGCCATCAGCCATCAGCGACTTATCCTTGTCCCCCTTGGTCTCCAGCGTTATCGACACGTCCGGATCTTCGTTTTTGGCCTTGTCCGGCGTTATGGTTATCTGGCCGCTAGACGGGGTGGAGGTGACAACGGGTTTTAGCTTATCAACGTCTGTCCTTAGACCGGTGACCAGATTCCGGATATCCGTATCGTCGTAATGGTCACGCAAGTTAGGCGTGGTTATGGTTCCCTCAGCGGAGGTTATCTCCAAGACGTATTCCGTGTCCGTGTTAGTCTTTATCCTCACCTTGATCTCTTGCATCATCAACGGAAGATCGGCGTACGTATGGACACCGTCCGAGAACTTCATGTTTAAATTGCCGTTCGCCAACCGCTCGAAAAGCCATAGCGACGGCGGGTATATGGTGCTGTCAGCCGTCCACTCGGCGGTGGACTGCTCTATCTGTTGGTATACGTAAGCTCCTCTCTTGCTCATGATAATATCCCTTTATCTATTATTGTTACTGATTCATTGTAGTAATTCGCCCCGGTCAAGTAAATGTTCCCCGGCAAGGCGGCTCCGGAAGACTCCTCCCATATGGCCTTACCCTCCACTATGTCGTGGAGCTTGTAGAACGTAACGTCGCCGGGAGCCTCCCTTAGATAGACCTCACCGCCTATAGGGTAGCTCTTGGTCTCACCGCCCTCCTCGTAGGTCACGTCGTTAGCCCCCGGGACATGGTCGATCTCCCTTGTCTTGTATACGCCGACTACCGATCCGTCCTGTCCTTGCGGGATGGTAAGGTCTAGCTCTGCCAATGGGACCCCTTCCTCGGTCTCTCCCTTCTCGGTTATCGTGGCTTGGGCCACCGTTCCCGGGAGACCGGTCGTCACCTTGCCGATCGATATCTTGGGAGAGAATCCCCTAGGGCCTCTCTGCAACACGAAGTTCATCCTGTATACGGGGTTGCCGGATGTGTCCGTGCCCCCGTCGGACAACGAGACGGAAGGATACGTTCCCGCCGTTATGGTGCCTATGGAGAATTGCGGGGTCTTCCCTGTGAATCCTCTCATACCGGAAACGTCCACGATATAGTCGTAGCCCGTGGATGTCCTCAGATACAGCTTTCCGGTATCCTCTTCCTCCACGCTACCCGTGTTGATGATGACGAACTTCCCCTCCGGGACGTTTGCCTTGTCGGACTCCATGGCCGATACCGATTTATAGACCTTGTAGATCGTGAACGCCTCCGGTTTCAGTATCCTGTCCGTCTTGATATAGGCCCCGGTAGCGTAATCCCACGTGTAGACATGGAAGTCATCGCCGATATAGCCCGGGTGGTCAGACACCGACTTGGCGTTCTCTGCCGCCGTGTTCGCTTTCTCCGTGGCGACCTCGGCACCCTTCTTGGCGATATTAGCGGACGCGGCCGCCGTATTGGCCGCCTTGGTAGCGTCACGGGCGTTCTTTATCTCCGTAAGCATGTCCCCGTAAGCCTTCTGGATCATCTCGAGGCTCACTTTCACGCTGGTTTGTATGCCGTCTATGATCTTGCAACCGATCGTGTACAGACCGGTAAGGCTGTCAGCCAGCGTGAGTTCTGATATTTTCTTCTTCTTTTTAGGCATATGTGTTCAAGTCTATGTAATATTCCCCGTCCTCCGTGACCACCAGTTCCCCGGCCTCGGTAGCCAGCAGGTAATCGATACCATCCATCCGGAACACCGTGAACTCCAGCGTGAGGTTGAATGTCACCACCACACGCCCACGGAGGCTCTCAAGCCTCCAGCCGGATGTCCTCTTGTAGTAGCAGGGGTATTCCTCCACGTTGTAATCCACGTACAGCGAACGCTCGCCCGGCTGGATCAAGGCATCCAACAGGGCGTCGTAACAACTCCAGAATGTCGTCATTGAGCCGGCGATGAGACAGCATTTAAGAGTGACCTCCTTGCTATTATACACCACCTTGCCGGCATCGTAGATCCTGCCGTCAACATCCAGTACCGTACGGGACAGGTTAGTCTTCACGGTCGGGGATCTCATGATCTCGTCACGACCCTCCGTCACCATCACGCCGTACCGGTCCAGGGGCACGCCGTCAAGCTCGTACTCGGAGAGTGGGACGTACCAGCCTCCACCCTCCGGGATCGCCATGAACGAGGGTCTTACGGGCTGATCCTCGGCGAACCGTAACGTGAAGGCCTCCAACGTGTCCCAATCCTCATATGCCGGGCTCTGGATGAGTCGCAAGCTCCACTCCCTGCCCAGCGAGGGGATACGGAAGAGGTGATACCCGGACTTCGATAGGTGCTCGACGAGAGCGCCGGCGGATCTTCCGTCCACGCTGCGGACGAACGTGATGTTGAGCTCCCGTGGTTTCAAGGTGGGCTTTTCCAAGTCCGGCTCTATGCCGTCCTCGTCCGGCCAGTCGTTCCTATCCGGTTCCACCAGCTCGGGGAACGGGAGAAGGCCGTCGTAACCTCCCTCCGTGATCCATACGCCGAAATCGGTGTAGGCGTCCTTGCCGTCTATGTATAACTCACCCCTCATAAGATCACCACGGTATTATCCTTGTCTATCTCAACCTCTCCCCCGATATTCACCAGCAGGATCACGGCGTAGTCGCTCGCCACGACCCTAGCCTTGCCGCCGTGCATGAGGATCACCTTGTGAACACGCTCGTTATCGTCTATCGTTATCACCGCATCCGTATCACCTATCACGGCGATATTGCCGGGATTGGTTACGTACACGTGGCCGGAGTCAACGTACACCCCGTAGGGCATCACGTGACCGGCCATGCCACGGAACATGTCTAACGACGGGAAATCATTCTCCGCGCAAAACTCACGCCCCTGCGGGCTGAAGAACAGCCACACGAGGCTTCTCCAGTCCGTCACCCCGTTAGAACCACTGCATGCCCCGAGCGAGAGGGCCGATTTGATTATGTCGTTAACCGTCTCCATCATTATCTTGATCTCATTAATATACCCTTGTCGTTAATAGTCTTTATACCGGAGGCCGCCGACTTGGTATTGGCCTCTATCTTCTCGGATAGGGCCTCTATACGTCCGGAGATCTCAGCTACCTTGGCCGTGTTCTCCGACACCTTCCCGGACAGGTCCTTGATCGCCTCCACGTTCTTCCAGCCCCTTGTCTGGAGGTCGTGGATTAAGCGCATCTGGTCGGCTATACCCGTCACTTGCACCAACGTCCTATCTAAAAATATAAGTTGGGTCGACATCTTACCGTCTATGACGTCCGCAGAGTCCTGAGAGATGGAACCAACGCCCTTGGACGAGGCCGTACGCCCGTCCTCCTCCTCTACCGCGTTACCGGTATTGAAATATTTGTCGGCCCAACCAAACTTACGGTCGAGGTCATCGGCCAGCTCCTGCGCCTTCCGATCCAGATAATCCTGTTCCCAGTCGCTGATATAATCGTCGGACCAGAACTCGAGCAATTTCTCTCGTATGGCTTTCATGGGATCGGACGCTGCCGCCTTGATCGACTCCGTCACCATGTTCCTTATCATCTTCCTCACGAGATCCTTGGCCGATTGCGCCTTGTCCTCCCCGGCGGCCCACGCGTCAGCGTAAGCGTTGGCGAAATCGTCGATCGCCGATTTTATGTCACTACCGAAAATGGCGTCCTTGCCGGCCTCCTTGTTATCCGCTATGGTGTTATTGATCTCGTCTATCTGGTCCCGCCACTCCTTGATACGGTCATTGTCGGTTTTCTTCTTGTCCTCCTCCTCCTTGATCTGGTTTTGGATAAGCACTTTTTGCTGTTCCAATAGCTTATTCTGCTGGTCGATAAGCTTGGAGGCATCCTTGGAATAGGCTTTCTCGATGGACCTGCCCAGCTTATCGTACGACTTGTCCAACGTGTCGATCTGATCCTGCAAACGCTGGATACGACTCTCGTTCTTCTTGTCATGGATCTTGGCGATAGAGGAGGCAAGGGATGTGACCACCCCGATAGCGGCACCGGCAGACGCACCGATCGGCCCGAACATCGCACCGGCTTTCGCCCCGTCCATGGCGGAATTGACCGCGTCCATGGCCACATTCAAGCCTTCGGCAATACCGGACATAAGATCGCTGCCGAAAGCGTCACCTAACTTGGAGAACGTGTCGGAGAGGAACTGTCCGGCTTGCATGATATCACTCATGCCGGCATCTATCTCAGCTAAGCCTTCTTTTAGTCTCTTTGTATCATCCCCAGCTGAGAACACCTTTTTAAGGCCGTTCGATACCTTGTTGAAAGACGTGTCCATCTGATCGGCCTCCTTATTGACGTTGGCGATCTCGTCCTTTATGGCCTGTAACTTCTCCGGGGACTTGGAAAGGATATCAAATTGCTCCTTGGTCAGGCCGAACAAGCCTTTTCCGTCGGAACCGGTCTTGAACTCGCCCTCATTGATATAATCAAGCATGGCCTGCGCCTCCTTGGAGATAGACCGTATATCGACCACCGTCCTCTTGCTCATGTCGGAGAATAGCTTCGTGATGATGGACGTTTTCTTCTGGGCCTCGTCATCGACGGCAGCCAGCTCTTTCTTCATCTCTTCACCAAGGGACAGCTTCTCGCCTTCCGTCGTAGCCTTGGCTATCTTCTCGTTATAAAGAGCCGTGATAGCATCTCTCTTATCAAGATAAGAACCGTATTCTTTCAGATACTCGTTCATGGCACGTTTCTCCTCCTCCAGTTGTTCCTTACTCACATTAGAGGTCGATCGCTCCCGTTTGACGTATGAGTTCACCAAGGCTGTACGAATCTCCACGGTCTGTTCCTTAGTCAGTTTGCCGCCTTGAGCGTCTTTCCACTCTTTTTCCTTGGCAAGTATGGCGGCGATCTCATTGTCATAGTCTAGGTTTATCTGGGCGATCTTCTTTTCCGATCCTTCTTTCATCAAGTCAATCTCAGATTGCTGATTTTGACGACGAAGAGCCAAAAGTTCATCCTGTATCTTTTGTTGAAGTTTCTTGCGCAACTTCAATGCTTTTTCATCTTCACTTACAACTGTTTTTGTTTCTGTTGTCGATACTGCTTCTTCTACATTTTCATTTAAACCCTTAATCCTGGAAATAAAAGGAGCATATTGTTTTTCTATCATAGAAACAGTTTGCTCCGTATTGAAAACGCTCTTCACGTAATCTTCCATTGAAGAAGCGAAGTCGTTCCCCAATTTTACTTTGCCGGTATATTTGCGCTGAATATTGAAATAAGCCTGCTGCCATGCTTTTTCCCAAGTTGAACCGGCTTTCTGGAACTCATCGGTCGTTTGCTTGATTTCATCCACAATAGAATCTACCAACCCGACATTCTTAACCCTACTTGTTAAGGATTTACGAATCTCGGATACTGCCGAAACCTGTTCTTTCAGACCGGAAGTTACAATTTCATCCGTTGCCGAATTTTTTATTTTCAATGCGATCTGTTCCTTTATGGAAGTATTGATTATTGAATAAGCTTCGTTTATCTCTTCCAGACTGCTCTTTTCGGTCAAGAGCTTCGGAAGATATTGGCCATACTGGTCATTTACCGCTTTTATCATCTTCTTCCGTTCTTCAGTTCCGGAGTTTGTACGTTTCAATGCTTCAAACAAACTATTTAAAGAACGTTCCTCTTTGGCGGCTTCTACCGTAAATTCGCTAAACGTCTTATTCAGTTTCTCTTGTTGCTTCTGAGCGTTTGTCTGATAAGTCCATAGTTTATACAACGCAACGCCAAGCGCCGCGACTGCCGCAGCCATTAACGCATAAGGATTTTTTAGTAAAGAAGCCGTCAACGCATCCGTTTTCCCCTTCAATACAGCAAGAAGAGCTTGCATTTTTGTCATACCTTGCATGTGAGCCAAAGAGGACTGGTAACGTAGATTCTCTGCAACCATTGCCGCAATAACAGAAACCTTGTATGCCCCCCACGCTGCGGCTGAAACTTCTAACAAAGATTTCAATGTCGTAAGAGAACGTTCCAAATCTCCACTCTCAAAAGCCTCATTAAAAGATTTAGCTATACCAGATACCTCTTTCAATATCATTTCCCCCATCGGACGCAAAGCCGCCTGGATATTATTCGACAGAAGCGTCATTTGATTACCTACTTCGTCCTTCATCTTCTCAAACGCGGCTTCCGTAGCCCCTAAAGAGCTTTGCAACTCTTCAAGATCACTCGCCGCCGCCTTTGCATTCTTTCCAGTCAAAGCCAGTGTAGCAGCCAAGCCTTCATCCGTGCCAAGCATTTCCTTCATCTTGGAAGCGGAACCACCAGCCTTCTCATAAATCAATTGTAATGCCTCTTGGAAAGTACGGCCTTGGAATGCGGCGTCTCCAAGTTCTCCAGCGGTTCCTTGGATAGCGGCACGGATCTGTGTCATAGCCTGCGCCGTCGGCGTTCCTTGCTTGGTCAATGACGCGACAGCACCCAACACTTGGTCGATACTAATCCCATACGCAGCCGCAATAGGAGCAACTTGGGCTATAGAGGCTCCCAATTCGCCAAATGTAGTCTTACCCAACCGGACGGTTGTAAAAAGCTGGTCCGAGACCGTACCGGCTTCCTCCGCAGACATCTTATAAGCATTCAGGATCGTTGTAATGGCATCGGCTGCCGTCTCGGTTTCCGTAAGTCCTCCCACGGCAGCTTTAGCCGAAACTTCTAGGATCTTCATACCATCCGCCCCGTCATGTCCGGCGGAGACAATGCTATATAACGCCTTGGCGGCCTCCGGAGCCTTGATCGGTATCTCTTGGGTTATGGACATGACCTGATTCATGAAACCGGTCATATCATCCGTTACCTGCGTGGAAATGGTCGCTACTTCCAGCATGTTTTTCCGGAACTCCTTCTCGAAGTCGTATGAGCTCTTCGCGGCCTTGGCAAACGCCGTCGCCGCGCTGATACCGATACCACCGAATACGTCAAAAGACGTGATCTCACCGGCCAAGGTCTTGATAATTCCCATCGCTTCACGCTTTCCTTCATACAAGCCGGAGTTATCGATGCCGGTTACCATGTACAGACTACCATCCCTATTTCTAATTCCCATAATGCGTTTATGGTAAAATATAAGTTCGGAAAAATAATTCTTGTAAAATCTTCCACAATTGGGAATTTTATACTACTTTTGTGTTGTAGAATACAAAAGGGAAAATGAAAATCATCGATTCTGAAAAATTAGAAAAATTCATTCGCAAACATGCAGATGCAGACAAAGCTATTCAAAAATGGATTGAAATATGCGAAGCTGCAAATTGGAAAAATCATTCAGAGTTGAAAAATGATTTTCTTTCCGCAGACTATGTTGGCAATGGCCGGTATGTATTCAATATAAAAGGAAACAACTACCGAATCGTTGCTGTGGTTGTTTTCTTTGCGGGTCGGATGGTGATTCGTTTCATCGGCACACATCCGGAATATGATAAAATTGATGTAAAAACTATTTAAAGAAAGAGGGCATATTATGACAATTAAAAATGATGCTCAATACAGAGCGTACAAAAACGCAATGGAAGTAATTATCACAAAAGGCACAGAACTTGGCGATATGGAGCTTTTATCCCAGTCTGATAAAGATGATTTTATCAGACTTACTGATGCAATCTATGAATGGGAGGCCGCCTATCACCCATTACCGGGTAAAGTCTCCTCCTTAATAACGGACGAGATAAAAAAACAAATGGCAGATAAGAAGATTAAACAAAAAGATGCAGCAAAAATGCTCGGCATATCAGAATCTCGGATAAGTGAATTGTTAAATGGGAAACGTGCACTTAATTTAAATATCACTAAACGTTTACGAGATTGTTTCGGAATTCCAGCAGATTTTATACTTGATCATATCTAAGATAAATGACTCTGGTTATCAATCAAGCCTTCTCTCAGAATATCACATCAACAAAGAGAACAAAGCCCCGCTGACTTCACAGTCCGCAGGGCTTTCTTACTACCAAACAAATCAAAATTTATCACTATGGCAAAACCTTTTCTTTACTCTCAATGTAATATATAGTTATGCAGATGAAACTTTCTTTATCCGTTTTATACGACCAGTATCGAAGTCAACCATTTCAACCCATTCTCCCTCTTCCTCTTTAGAGGATGTATCTTCCGAATGAAAATCTTTGGCTCGCCGATTCATCAAATAACCACGTTCACGAAGCATGCCGACCAACAAGACAAAGCTGCTATCCAATATTTGTTCATGGGAATAACCGAAAGCCTCGTTACAAGTTACTAAGAACATGAAGCTGCTTTGAGGACCTTTTTCTTCCATGTCTCGCTGTTTTTCTGAAGGGCTATTATCTCCGCTTCGCTTAACGGGCTCACAGCTTCCAGCGCTATGATAGTACGAGAAAAAGGGTTGTAACCGATCCGGTATAAGATGGCATTCAGAAGGATGTAAATATCCTCCCATGTACAGTTGTCTTTCAGGACTTCCCGGAACCAGACCGGCATATCACCTTTCTTATTATGAATGCCAAGGCATACGATTTCAAAAATGAGCTCGTCATATTTGGCAATCAATTCGGCAACCCGGTCGGAAAATCCTTTATTCTTATCAACAATCAAAACCTCTCTATCTTCTTTGTCAATACAAAGCAATAGGGGCTTTATCCGGAACCAGGTACGAACGGTGATCGGGGTTATAACTATACTATTCCCTGCCGTCTTTCCTTCCGGAAATGATTCAAGCTGAGTAAATTCAAACGGAATGGCTACCGACTGGCAAGAAACGGATTCACTCTCCAGTTGAAGTACTTGCTTTACACTCATGGCTTTTCACTTGATTTTGTAATTTCTCAACTTCTCTCCATATGCACTATTAATATCCCTCCCAGATGAAATACATAGTACTTCTGAATTTGGTTTTGTCAATTTAATAAACAAATTCTGAAGAAAATACTCATAGCTATCAATTTTACATTGCATCTTAGCAATCGTTTCTACGGCTCCTGCATCCATAATCGTTTTCGATTAAAATATAAAAGCCCCGGATAGTTCCGAGGCTTTCGATAACCTTAACAACAGCCCTTTATTATCCTGCTGTTTGTACGGCTTCTGTTTCTGCGCTTGTCTTCTCTCCGGAATACAAACCGTTTGCCGTAAACTTAACAAGGATTTTATCGCCTTCATTTTCCGGCTGGATCATATAACTGTCGCCAATAGCCCCTTCAATATCTTGGGCTTCTCCCTGGCCATCCACTTTACGTTGCCATTGGAAATCACCAGTCGCTTCCGCTGGTGTCAAGGTGGCCGTAAGCGTTTCACCAACTTTGGGCGTACCAATGATTACAACAGTCTTTACTGGGGTAAGGGTTACATTCATCACCGCCCGACTGAACGAAGATCGTTGCTGCCCAGCAGAGGTAATTGCTGCCAAACGGGTACATTTAACCAATAACAGATCTGTCTGTTCTGAAGACGGAGCCTGACTCAAACGGGCACTGACTTTACAAATGGCAAATGTATATTCCGTATACTTACCTTTGTACGGTGTTGTCTGTATCTTGAACGATTTGCGGATATTGGGAATATCAATCGGGGCATTCCACTTACCCCCACTAATAGAACCACCACAAAACGCGAGCATTTCCTGAGCTGTCGGCGACGGGATCGCAAATTCAAAACTATCTGGGTCGCCAGCCTTGTCAAACGATTCCCAGGGATCTTTCATCCCTTCCGCACGGAAATCGACAGAGGTCGCTTCATTAAAATTAAAAGCAACCGAACCTTCGTGGATGATCGGGCACTGTGTATAAATAGAGGCCGGAACACCATCACCAGGGTCACCATATCCTAAAAAGGATACGCCTACCGCTAAACTTCTTTCATTAGCCATATTCTTAATCTAATTCTGTTATTACTTCAAATCTAATATTCGTACAATCGAAGCCATCCTTGGCCTCGCCCATAGGCTCAGACCAAACGATCCGAGATTTCCAATACATCCCCAACGGCGGCTTGATATCCCGCAACACGAACCTCACGCCTCGTACGGTCTCTATCATCAACTGTCGATCCGATACGCCTTTCGAGGGTCTCTTGACGAAGATATTGATATTTATCGATCCCTTGTTGACATAATCTTTCCCATTCAAGGCCAGAGAGCGGATCGTGATATGATTTCTTTTCTCGCCATCGCCGGATTGATCCTTATACAGGATAAAGCCCGTACTCGCCGGCTCAACCGCATTATATACGATATCCACTATATCAAACTGATCTGCCATGTTCAATATCCTTTCTCAGCGAGTTTATCAAATAACGTTCGACTCTGTTTCTTGATCCAATCCTCGGCATGTTCCGTGGCAACGGAGATAACATCCAGATTCTCGATTGCTTCCACATACACGGCGTATGGCATGGCTGCGACACCGACCAATACCCAGCCATCCGAATAGACGGATGCCAACTCTGAAATCAGCCGTTTCGCTTCACGCATACCGGTTTGCTTATCTGTTCCCTCTGTGGATTGCTCGTAGTTCTCGGTCAATATATCGCCATCCTTAATGATCACATAGCCGATTGAACTACGAAGATTGCCGGTATGATTCTGATAGTTCCCTTTTTTTCGAGCGATCTTCACGAACTCTTCCCCGGCACGTTGCAATAACTTGTATATCCGCTCTTCCGCCCGATCCACATAGTAATCGAACCAACGCCCTACTTCCCTATCACTCCACATTGGAGTCAAACCACCTTTCCTTGCCATAAGCTACACATAGATTACAGAGTGAGTCTGAAACGGTTCCCAGCTAATGATATCCACATCGAGAGCGATACTATCAATCCGGATATGCTTCGCGTTTTCCACAGGACGGGCTTTGGTCGAAAACTCACCATGCACGATGAACTCTCTTCCATCGACGTTCCGCTTCAACTGCTGTCCACTATTGGACGGGTAGTATTGCCCAGTGACCTCTATTTCTGTCGGTTTACCGGCAACCCATTCCCCTTTGGCTAATTGGCAGGATTGAATCGTCACTATCGCTGTATGTGAATATCGCTTTACCATCTGTTTCTCGCCCTTCCTTTGGGTACCTCGATCTTATTGCCTATCAATTCCGCTTTCTCCGGTTCTCCTCCCTCCCGGTATAGTCGTTTCGCCGTAGCATCATACCATGCACGGGGATACGTGATGGAGAGCTTGTTTTCCGTGAAATCCGGCAGACCGCCGACCATGGAATAAAGGTCGGCGGCCACCAGCTTTTGTTTTTGGATATCGATCGTCTTACTATCTTCTGTACCTTCAAAACCGCGTCCCGGCAAAACGACGTTATCCAAAAAATCTTCACAGTCAGCCAGACCGGGATAAGCGAGTATCGTATCTCGAATCGTCTTAGCCATGATTGTTATTCTCCGTTTTCAGTATCCTGAATCGTTTGATCCTCCGGTTCGATGGTTTCACCCAAGAATGTCGCCGGGATATCATCCGTACCCTCGGTATCCTCGGAAGCGTTCCAATCCTTCCCATCCACTTTCATGATGAACATGGCATCCGGATCATTCACGACAGGAATAGCGTTCGCTTCCGCTTTCGTCCATTCCTTGAACGGTTCCAGCTCAGACCATTTGGTTACCAAGATCCAATCCTGCTTAACCATGAGAGCGATTTTCTGCAAGGTAGCAGAAGACTCGGCGGCGATCGGCCCATGCTGAATGTCACCCACCTTCAAATCCTCCAAGAAGCATACACGCTTACGCTCCCAAGGATTGATCGTCTTACGACGATGGGCACTATCCTCGATACGGACAGCCGGGTTCACGGTAATGATCTTCACCGGGATCTCCTGCTCGGCCAGATACTCGTTGATGAGATTCTTTGTCACCAATATCTTGGAGGACGAATTAACCCATGCCTTTAACGTGTCGAACGTAGATTTCTGTTTCTTCAGCAAAGAGAAATCAGCCACGTGCATTACAACGTAACGGATCGTCACCCCTTCGGCAGAAGCGGCCACAACCGTATCCTCAATATCCTGCAATCCATTGGCCGTTGTAGCGTTACTCCAGTCCGTAGTAGATTTACGCTGGTTCTTCTTCGGCATACCGCAACCGACAAACTCAGCCGTAACGACACCGCCATTGTTCTTTGCCGACAAATGGAAACCCGCACGGCTCATGAGCTGCATACACCACCATTCGAAACGGGCACGGACGGAGTTATACACGAAATCCTGATCCTTGAAACCCAGATTCAACAATGCCAACTGGTCCGCGTCACCTTGCGCGTCACGTTCCAATTGCTTGTACTCGTTGTAATCGCTCTCGTTCATGCCACGCTTGACGGCTGTCTTCGGGATATCGCCGGACAGCTTGCTGATCACCTCACGGGTCTTCTGCGGTGCGGAAGCGTCGAAAGAGATCACGTCTACCATTACCGGAGCGCCTTTCTCTCCGGTCAGAGTCTCCCACTTCAACGAGGTTTTTCTTTTCACCCCGAAGAAGTTCGGGAAGACAACCGGTTTCACATGACGGGTATTCAAACGGGCCGCCATGTTCTTTTTATTCACTTGCTTAATTAAACTTCTTTCCATATATCTGATTTTAATGGATTACACAAAACGGATAAACGACATTAATGCCTTCAAGTCCTTATCTACCGGAAACGGCATACAGGATTCGTTTACCGTACCTCTTACCAATAACCCAGACTGCTGGTTGGCTACAGTCAAGTCGACTTTATTCATCGTGACAACCAATTCGCCATCATAAGGCAACTTGGCGGCTTTCGCAGCCTGTTTGTCTTTAGCCTGAACCAATACCTGACCTTTTGCGGCAGCACCGATAGTCGCTTCCAACGTGATCGTATCAAACTCCGCATTACTCTTATCAATAGCCGTGATCTTATCGGACGCACCTGTCAAAGCTCCACCAATCGTCACGAAGTCACCCACACCAAACAGATGATTCTTGGACACCTTATAAGTAGTTTCATTGCCAGCATCGGAAGCCATCGCCGTCTTCAATACATGATACAGCCCCGTTTCCGGATCTTTCACCACGATCACGATCGGAGGAAGCTCGTCCAACGACTTGCCATTGAACAAAGCGTTCCGCAAATCCCGGCGGTCAATCGTCCCACCGCCGATCACATCCTCAATAATCTTTTCAATTCCGGGAGGATACTGGAATTCTCTTTCTCTTTTTCTGTACATAACGTTACACTTTTCTTGGATTATTCAATACCCAGGTTCACCACACCGGGATTATTCGCACTCTTGTCGGCATCCTGATCCATCAGCTTCGCCCAATCCGCCTCGGAACGCTCCGGAAGATTCACGGAACCGGGAGCGTAATCACCACGGGCCACGGCATCATCGATCGCCTTTTGCTGGATTCCGGTAAACTCTTCGGAAAGCGCCTTGATTTGATCCTCGATAGAGGTTTCCGAAGCCAAGTCCACACGTCCCAGCCAGTTATCCGGAAGACCAGCATCTTTCAACTGCTTACGGACTGTTTCTTTCTTAGCCTCGTTTGCCGAGTTGGTAATGGAATCGCCCACCTTCTTAGCCATATCATCGACGCTCTTCCTCATACTTTCCAGATAAGCTTTCAGTTCCGGGCTAAGATCCTTTAACAGTTCTTCTTCCGTTTTCTTGTTCTTATCCGGATCTTCTACCGGTTTACCATCCTTCAACCCATGCTTGGCTTCATAAGCGGCGACAGCGGCCGTTTCAGCCGTAGTCTTAGCTTCATTCTCCGCTTCTTGGATTGCCGGAAGAATATTATCCTTGAACAGGTCCACGAAAGCCTCCATCCCCTCGGCTTTCTCAATCTTGAACGTTTTCTGAATACGTTCCGCATACTTCTCCGGCACGCCTTTCGTCTTACATGCCGCCTTGATTAAATCTAAAATTGTCATAAGAGTTTTCTGTTTAAAATATAAGGGAGGGGAAGAAAATTCCGGGTATAAAAAAAGCCCACCGGACAACCGGCAGGCTTTCATTTCTAAATTATTCCTATAAGAATCTATCTTGTCAAATCATGTGATTGGATCTAAGCCATTGTTTGCCAGAAGGCGTAAGGCAATAGATCAAAAATGCGGCACAAGGTATGCCTATCACGGCGAATCCAATTATAGCTCCCATTACTTATCCTCCTTTTTCTTATTCGTTAATACCAATCCTGCTATTAAGGCTAAAATAGAAGACGTAAAGCCTAGGCCATAAATCAGCCACTTATTATCTTCCATATCCTTGAATAAAGACGCTACCACTACACCTGTAAAGATATATTTCGAGACATCAATCAAATAGTTTCCTAATTTCTCTTTCCACATAACGCAAAAATAGCACAACAAGATGAAAACGCAAAGGTATTTCTATTTTTTCTTGTGGGATTCAGAATTAGTGCTCATCTTTGTAGTGCTCTATAACACTCAGGCGGACAAAACCCGCCGAATATATTTCTTTTCGGTATAATTATGCTTTATCTTGAGATATTCTTAATATAAAGGATATACGGTTTCGTACCCCCGTGATATAGCTTAATGGCTATAACTGCCTGAGTGGTGTAGAGCAACGGGAAAGGCGGAACCGTTCTTATTTTCCGCTAAACAAAACAATGTTTCATTTTATGCTCAAACACTCAAACATTGATTTGTCGGGAAATAATAGTACCCAACAACCAACGGTCAAACCCTCCGAAATGGGTAAGTACTCCACTCCAGAACTGCAAGCCGCATTCAATTCCGGTCGAGAGATAGGAAGAACCGAAGGAATGCTATACTACATCAAGCACGCTTCCGAGAACATGCAAAAGGAGGCTGAGAAGTTAAATTCGAAACTACAGGAGCAAAAAGCGAAAGTATAAAAGGTATCGCCACCTGTTACCGGAAAAAGAAAATCTGACTTATATATTACTTCAGAACGTTCTAATCCGGAGCTCGTGGCTGTTCTCCAGAGGAAGATATTAATAAAGGGCATTGATTGGGATTGCAAACAACCACAATAGGCAATTCCGGTCTTTGCCCTTTCTCTTTTTAATACGATTCATTATGGAAGCGAAGATACAATATTTCCAAAGTCCGGTGTTTGGACAAATCAGAGTTATGGTTATAGATGATAAACCGATGTTTGTGGCGAAAGATGTGGCAGCGATGTTGGGATATAATGAACCTCATAAAGCTATATCAAGGCATTGTAAGGGGTGTATGAAACATCCCGTAGAGTGTGTAACAGGCACTTACACGGATTCAAACGGAAAAAGCCAAAATACAAAGCAGATCATGGATATATTATTCATCCCAGAATCCGATGTTTACCGCTTAGTCATGCGTTCCAAATTACCCGAAGCAGAAAAGTTCCAAGACTGGGTATGCGAAGAGATCCTTCCCGCCATCCGTAAAACAGGAGGCTACATGATTACTAAGGCTGACGATACCCCGGAGGAAATCATGGCACGCGCCTTATTGGTGGCGCAGGATACCATGAAGCGCAAAGAAGAGCGAATCCGGCTGTTGGAGGAAAAGAACCTGATACTGGAGGAGCAACACAAAGAATCTGTCCCGAAGCTCGAATACCACGACAAAGTTCTGATGAGTGCAGATACCTATACTACCAACCAAATCGCAAAAGAGTTAGGATTATCAGCCATTACACTCAACAAGAAATTAAAATCGTTAGGTGTTCAATACCGCCAATCCGGGCAATGGCTCTTGTATGCCAAGTATCAAAACAAGGGATATACCAAGACGCATACTTACACGTTCACTCATGTTACCACCGGGCAACCCGGAACGAAGATGCGAACCGTATGGACAGAGAAAGGTAGAAAATTCATTCATGAATTATTAGGGAAACCTGTATTGGTGGATAATTAGGATGATTATATTTCAACTATTATGTCGAGCGTAACAATTGGGGTCGTTACGACCCCGGTTAAACCCCGGTGTTCAGCACCGCAGTTGTTCAACTATTGTGCTGACACCAACAGTTGATTTTACGATTAAAATTCCAAAATTATTAGACAGTTAGGAGATTATTTATATTTTTGCAAAAAGAAGGCGGTTTATAAGCAAGTCGTGGATTGTAGTTCCACGGGGCTACTTATGAATCGCCTTTCTTCTTATCCAATAATCTCAATATATTTATGCTATCAGAGATACTATATAATGATGTACTACCATCTGCCTGCTCTTTCACAAGAATCCAAGACTTTTCGTTTTCCACCTTTGTCTCAAACAAATGGACAATAGCATTATATCCATGCTTATCATTTCCGCAACCAATATATTCCGCATCCTTTATCACAGAAGCTATATCCAAAAGCATTTCATTCTTTTTCTCGTAATATTTATGTGGCTGGTTCAACCACTCTTTTATACCACGACCGGTAATCTGGATGTCTTTCTGAAAATCCGGATTCCGGATAACAGTTTGTTTTAATAAAGAAGCCTTTTCCTTGATCTCCTTAAATCTCGCTTTACCGGACACTACTTTAATCGAATCCTTTGTTTTTCCATCCCCCAGCAACCATTCCGCAAACTCTTCATGTTCCATCATAACGGGCGTAGATATACAAATGCAAAACGGATGCCATCCGGTAAACTTGAAGTTTTTCGGGTACTGACCAGTCTTGCCATCGCATACAGGACACGGCCCGTGATTCGTCGGCGAACGCTCCACCTCTATACCAGTCACAAAATCCATATTCTGCCAACGTTCGTAATCGGCGGTACGAAACGCTTTATTTGTTTCCGTCGCAGCCAAGCGAAGAGCATTTTTATAAGACGAGCGATAAACACCCTGCCCCGGATGATAATCTTTCATCGGCTGGGATGGGACCAATTTGCCATTCGCGTCCCTTACACGGCGGAAACGACGGTTGGGTTCGTTTAGTAATTGCCGTATATCTTGGCTGATCAACGCTGCTGGACGACCGGAGGACAAACCCGAAGAAAGATAATATTCCAGATTATCCATAGCTCCGTCCGTTATATCCCAAACACGGGAGGATATAGTTTTGCCAAATTCATCTTTACGCTTCAATAGAGTATTCAGCGCATCTCCATTCCGAGAAAACAACTTTTCCCTTAGCGTAGTGAATATAGCCATATCCTTGATATAGCCCGTTACCAGTTCATCCGCTTTCCTATTACCTAAATTCCAGACTTCGGTAGCCGTGTTGGATATATTGCTTACGAGCTGCGTATGCAAATCATCTAACAGCCGTTCGATTTGCTTCTCAATCGTGGCGTTGCCTATCCATACACGATCCCCACCATGATCTGCCCATTTAGCAAGAAGAGGCCCAGCCTTACGGACAAACTCGTCAAACGAATACTTTATGCTACCTTGTTGCCGGAACAGACATTGCAGGAATTGTCGCTCATGAAATGATAGTTCTTTCATTCTCCATATCCCATTGTTAAGCCGATCATATTATTGCGTTGCGCTGCTGTATCTTCCTCTTCCTCCATCAGCTTCATTTCTTCATCCAAGTCTTCCGTCAAAGGAGAATGAGCCGTAACCGTGCGTTGGGCGTTGATCGGTTTACCTCCATTGGCAAGAGACAGAGTTTGCAATGTCTCGGACAGATCTTCCGGCAAAATAGAACCAAATTCCACATCGATCAGGTTGTTCACCAATTGAGAACGATACTTGATGTTGGTAATATTGCATATCCCGGCCAACACGACCGACACACAACGTTGTACGACCGGACCGAATGTTTCCATGTTCTCACTCGCCTTGATAGTGGCATCCATCAGCATGAATTTACGGGCAACACCGGACAGGTTGCCGATACCTTTCAAATTGTCAAAAGAAAGATCGGGCGTGGATGTCCCGGCAAACTGTTCACTCTTCGTTTCTTCCAATTCTTTGTCCACAGATGGCTGGGAACCGGTCCACGTCAGATAGTCCGCATCTCCATGATACTCCTTGCCGGATACTTCATCGACCTTAATGGGGAAATTAAGGTCTTTCCCGGTTGTTTCCTTAGAAGGTAAATCGGAATCGCCATACGTTTTCAAGATTGGTTCCGCAAAGTAGTCGTTAGTGTCGGCCATACGGGATAAACGCATTTCCCGCGCATCCATGATACCGGCAACCTCGTCCCATTCCGGTTGGAAAACATCTGCATACACGACCGGAATCTTTCCGAATAGATTGGGAACCTCTTTTATTACCCAGCCACCCATCTCATCGGTAGCTATTATAATCTTATCGGCTGTCCAGATAGTACAACTATTCCGGAGCATGCCGTTAGAATTTATCTGGTAACGATGAATAAAAGCATCCAAATCGTCATTATCATCAAAATGAGGATAAAACTCAGAAAAGGTATTTGCATTACGAGGAACAGAAAGCGTCTTAACCTTCAATTCCGTAATCAATTTGCCGTCTAATCCTTTGGAAGTATACGGATAGAATACAAGAGCAGCCTTACTTTCAGAAAGCACCTTACGGGCGAACGACTTCAAGACGGATTGCATTTTCAATCGGCGTTCCCATACACGTTTGAACTCTTGGAAACCATCGTTCTGATCTGTTCCCGTAATCGTCATTTGCCCGCCAAACAAGAAGGCGACAGAGGTACGCACCTCCTTTTTCGGGAAGTTGGTAACGATACGTGCCACATCGACAATCTTGTCTTCCAACCGCAACGGTGCCCCATTCTTATCCTTCAATGTCTCCGAATAAACCGCCAGTCGTTTCGGTTCACGCCAGCCAACAGAAGTTTTACGTCGCCGGCGCTCACCGTGGTATTCTCTGTAATATTCTCTTGGTTCCCGGTATTCAATCGTATCGACACATAACGTACTGACTACCTGTCCGAAGTCTTCATTCGCAAGGATTTCGCTTATACTTGGCATAATTGTTTTATGCTAAAATATAAAAGCAAATAGTTTTTCGCTGTCAATACGACCAGTATAGACAAGTTCACTTTGAAATGTAAAAACCAAGAACACATATCAAAACGCAAGTATGTGGCAGAAAAATATCGGGATTTTATCTAACACGTGTCACAAATATCGAAAAAACACTTTCATTTTACCACTTATCGTCCTCTTGCTACCCGACGTACAGAGTTAGCCTTGCACAACCCAATAAACTCTACATTCTCGGCAAGGATCGTCATACCATCCGGCGCATCATCATGCTTGTTACCACCCTCTTTCTTATAGCTGGTCAAAGCTTTCATAAACCGGTCGTAATCCGAACCTTTCTTATACTCGCTTTCTTCCAAGAAATAACAATGCTTCTTAATCCAACCAGACTTCAACAAGATACGTGTATCCTTATTGGCCGTTGTCGGTTTCGCCTGAATGATACATTTCTCGTTCTTTGACTTCACGGCCTTACGAACATTGAGAGCGAATATGCGACCACCATTGTTACTCTCGATACGCATATTGTCGCAACGGGTATCAAGGATCAAGGAAACCAGCTTCGGTTCGGTAATCTCTACATTATCCTTCGTAAACAAAACATCGGTAATGAAATACTTCGTACCGAATACCTTGGCAATCGGAGCACAGAAATCATCGTCTCCCTCGTCAGCCACATCGGTAGCCCCGATAACACCGTCCGGTTGCTTGCCCTCAATATCAGCCAATTTAAATCGGTTAAGCTCCGATTTCGGGAACAACAACCCGATTGCCTCGATTGGATCTTGCATATACTCGGCACACCAAATGGAATCGTCCGTTTCCTCCCGTAGTTCATGGTAATACTCTGTCGTATGTACATCCTCGCAGAAAGAACAATCGTTCTCATCCAATGCGGCGATACGGATAATTTCGTCATATTTCCCCATTTCCTCCATACGGCCGAGAACGTCCGTAGCCGACCAGCGGGTACCGATGTCGATTGAGCAACAATTCCCTTCGATACGGGAATCATGCGTTCCCTGCTTCCACGACCAGACCTTTTCGTTATTGGTGTCAGATAGTGCATCCTCCAAACTCTTATACAAGTCGTCGGTCATAGCCAACATAGAAGCACCGAAGCCGATCACCGTACCGCCTACACCGGCCCCGAAGTAACTCACCTGCCGGGCGGCATCCAGGCTCCAGCCGTGTACGTTTTGCTTATCCCCTCGCAATTGCACATCCGGGAATATCTCCTTAAACCGGGAAGAACGGACGATGTCGCGCGTGTCGTAAGACAGCTTGTTATACAGCGTATCGGAACAGCAGTTGCGCATGACCGACTCTTCCGGGAAGTGGCCAAGCATCCACGAAATGAACAAGGATGATATATAAGACTTACCGGCACGTGGCGGCATGGAAACGGCCAACCTGCGAATAACACCATCTTGATAAGAATCATACACACGAGTAAAAGCGTCCGCCACATGTTTCAAAAATAAGCGTCTGGAAAAGAATTTCGGGTCATAATATAAACAATATGACCAAAAATCATTTTTCGCTTTCCGGCGTCTCAGCACATCCGCCGCCTCTGCCATCAACAACAATATCTCTCTTCTGTTTTTCTCCATAGATAAAATCCTCTAATTGCTCATCGGTCATCCCCTCAAACTTACTTACGGGAGTAAGCCCACTAATGTTAGAATCCTGCCTGTTTTTCCAACGATCTGGATTACCATTTGTCAAGGTGAAAATAATAGCAGCGGTATCCGGCTGGATATGCTTCTTGACTATAGTTTTCTCTTTGATCTTAGGTTTCTGTTTCTCTTTTCCATTCTCATCAACCACAGGTTTACCACTATCGACATACGTGATCTTCGACTCTTCCACCTCATAACCTTGAATCTTCTTTAATAAAGACTTCTGGGCCTCGGCAACAAAGAATTGCATCCGTGCGTCTTCCGCTTTTTTTATAGAGTCGGAAAAGTCGGATTTTGTTTTCATCCAAGTATAGTAAGTATCCTTGTTTATACCGACCAAATCACAAATCTCGGCAATAGTATAGCTATCCTCCCGAATAAGAGAACAAATTCGATCCACCAATTTTTGACTATACTTTGCCATTAAATACTACTCTCCTTTTTCTTCCTTACTAAATTTAAACATAGAATCCGCCATATCAAGGCAATTCTCCAATTCATTCACGATAGCTTTCAACTCAATATATTTGCGCTTATCCACCGATGAAGAAACACCTTCACTATTTATCTGTCTCTCCAATTCCATAAACTGCTTGCGTTTACGTTCTAATCTCTTCGCTAAAACCTCACGATAAATCATACATAATTTTATTTTCATGGCGAATATCCTTTTCTCTAGTTATTCGCCAAATTTATCAATCTTCCTTAAACAAATCATCATTCGAGAAATCAAGTTCGGGAAAATTTTCCTTAATCTTACTCAGATCCCCTTTATAGAATACAAGCACATTTTGATGCTGCTTACCAATCTTTCGGCTATTACTAAACTGCTTTCCGGCTCTCATAGCCAGACTACCTATGTTGTTAACCAGTATCATCTCATTGTAATAATGCAAGCCTGCTTCCTGAAACGCAGCGATCGTATCAGGAACAAAACTCCGATACACACCACTCTTATCGCGAACCTCTCCTACTACAAACACGGCGAATCGATTAAGCTTCAACAGTGAACAACTCTTCCAGATGATTGCTTTATACGCTTGCAGGAATTCAGGATAATCCATCGTCGATAGGTCTGCCGGATCGTCACTATACACTTCTAGGTCCGCATACGGAGGACAACTAAAAACCAAGTCTGCCTCATAACCTTCTGCCAGGGCATCTATCTCTACACTATCTCCACAAAGCCACAGAGGAGCAAATTTATGACCGCCTTTCCCGCCGAACTCCTCCCCTAATACTTCAACTGCGTTTTTACAGTTGGCTTCGACCTGTTCCGGCCTTAGATCAACACCAAAATAAGTCATATCCAACATAGATGCAACAATACCACGAACGGAGCCACCAGCAAATGGGTCCAGGATACAACCATTGGGAATATTAAACCACCGGTAGGCCAGCTCGCACAGTACCGGGTCAAAGATCGAGGTTCCATCCATAAACGGGATACCATGATCCCGGCAATACTTCTGCAATTCGTCCCACGACGGATCGGCACCTGTTTTTTCACGAATTACGTTACGGGCTTCGTATACTCGGGGTGGTTGCGCTGATCGGCTAAATGTAATCTCCTTCTCCCGGCCATCATCACTCTTTATACCAAGATCAAGCCAGGCACGTTTCCGGTCTTGCCAGTTTCCAAGTTTAGAGTCAAGTACTGAGAAAGGAGGAATAATGAAACGTTCTTTCAAGCTGCCGACACGCCCCTTGTCCGGCTTCACATCGTCGATGGAGATATCATCAATATTCAGATCATCGATTTTAAATTCCCAAGCATCCAACTCGTCTGCACTGAAATCTTCAACGATCGCATCAAAGTCAAATACAGACGTATCAGAGGTATAATTGTCAGCTAGGGCAAGCGCCTTACGCCGAGAATCCTCAGTTGAGAGATCTGTACGCTTGAAGCAATCAATTCCGTACCATCAGACTCCACAATTCGAACCGGTAAGCCTAATTCCAGCGCTTGCTCGTACACTCCGTTCCCTGCAATGATGCAATCATCCTTATCGAAAAGGATAGAACGCCCCGCTCCACAATCCTCCAAACTTTTACGAATCAATCTCTTGTTCTTATCTGTGTGGATGCGATAATTCCGAGGGTCATACTTCAATTCTGTCATAACTTTTATTCTAAAATATAACAGGGGTAATCAATTAACACAAATACAGTTGCAATTCCCGGATAGCCTGTTCCACGCTCCGAACAATCACATACTTACTACCTGCCATTTCAACTTGGCGTTGGTATTCTTTTTGATCGGGAGATTGTTTTCCCGTCGATGTCTTGAACTCCAAACAAAGGGAAGCATACCCCTTTTTCGGTATCTGAAGGATCACATCAGCTACACCTCGTTTAACGCCTTGGCGCTTCATATTAGCCGCTTCTATTTTATGCCGGCTACCACCGTTCGGGACTGCAAAAAGGAGCCGATCCGGTAGGTTCGGGAAGAATAAAGGAACCTTATTGAAAAACTCCGACTGAATCCGAGCTTCTTCGTTATCATGATGCTGTTTTGATTTAGGAGGGATCTTTTTATCAGAATAGCAGTTATAACAGATATGGCCTTCTTCTGTTTTGATCACAGAAACCGTTTCTCGGCCACAGGCTATACATTTTTGCGTTTTCATATCTTAGTTTCATATAAGATATAAAGGGCATGAAGAAAGTCCTCAAGATCACCAAGGACTTTTTTACGAGATTTGAGCTATTTACCCCTTCAATTATTATATATTTGTATTCTATTAATATTAAATCATTTCTTATGAAAGCAAAATATTTACTTGCAATTTTCATTATTGCTATGGGACTTAGTTTCTCATCTTGTGCAACACATGTTCATGTGAAATCCAAACCAAACAAGGTTAAGACTATTCCACCAGGACAAGCTAAAAAGATCACAGGTGAAAAATCCGCTAAGCGACACGCCCCAGGACATAACAAATAATCTTTTGTGGAGCTATCTGTTGTTTTTAGATAGCTCCTTTCTTTTTAGTTATTAGTTAATCCGATTGCCTAATTTCAAAATAAAAACTTTATAATCTGGCGCACCCCATTCCGAACGACCTTTGCCAATAGAAATGCTATTCAATTTGAATAACATAGTTCGTTTTGTATATCCGTAACGAAAACGAACAGCATCATAAAGCTTAAAGGAAGGCTTACAACAATATTTACACTTTTCGGGAATATAGATTCTGCAATCCGTGTTTTTATCATAGCAAACATAAAATCTTTTAGCCCAATAGCTATTATGTTCTCGATACTCCTCTTTTTTCTCACCGGATTCTATCATATCATACCATATAGCCTTTAATGGTAAATCAAGTATATTCATTTCTTTTTAATTTTTAATCAATTATCAAAATCTCTCTATACGAGATGTATATCTCCTGTGATACCGTATTTTCATCATGACACCAACACAACTTTACGCATTTCCATATCTCAGCTATTTTTATTATTGAAATATTCCTAACTCTTTTTTCATTCTATTTTCAGCCAACCGCACATAGTCTTTGTTTATCTCAAATCCTATATAATTGCGGTTCAATTTCCGGGAAACGATTGCCGTTGTACCGGAACCCATAAAAGGGTCAAGAACAACGCCATCTTCCGGGCATCCTGCTTTTATACAGTCAACAATGAGAGCTGGGGGAAACACTGCAAAATGAGCATCATGGAAGGCCGATGTACTCACTACCCAGACAGAACGTTTATTTGCTTTGTCCGTATATTCATACTCACGATTCGTACTGGCTCGATACATGGGGTCATCTTCCGTCATATCAGAAAAATTTCTTTTGCGGCCACCAATAACGGCTTTCATATTTCCGTTAGCTTTCAGAGTACGAGAGGATCCTACCTGGTTATCGACATCTTGCCTTATTCTACGCATTGTAGACTCTCTTGCCGGAACTTTTATCGCATCTGCATCAAAGTAGTACAACCGGGATTTACTCAATAGGAAGATATATTCGTGAGATTTAGTACAACGGTCCCTAACACTCTCCGGCATCGGATTAGGTTTGCTCCAAATAATATCTTGACGCAAATACCAACCATCAGCCCTAAGAGCAAAGGCCAGCATCCAAGGAATACCTATCAAATCTTTAGGTTTGCAGTTTGTGCATTGTTTTACCAACGTTGCCTTACCAAGTGTCCCCCGGTTCGTACCTTGCTTATAATTCATTGCATTGTCCGGAAACTGTGCAGCACCTTTCATGGAACCGGCATAGCTATCACCAATATTCACCCACAGAGTACCATCATTCGTTAACACCCGCCGAACTTCCCGGAACACTTCAACCAACTTCCCAATATATTCTTCCGGTGTAGCTTCAAGCCCTATCTGTTCATCATTTCCATAATCACGCAAACCGTAATATGGAGGTGATGTAATACAACAGTTTACGCTATTTTCCGGTAGACATTTTAGTCCTAATCGACATTCCGAGTTATATATTACATTTACATCCATTATGCTCAGTTCTTCTTAGTTATGATTCAGATAAATATTTTATCAAACTCTCTTTGTCTTTAAAAAGTCTTTTATCCCATTTAGGATAATTGTTTCTGGGTACACTAAGTCCATCTGACAGCTTATAAACCATAAGGAAAATATCATCAGCATAGGATATTTCAATGATTATTTTGCTTATAGTTGAATGAACAATGCAATCCCCGCTTAGATAGCATACGCTATCTCCTACGTTAAACTCAGTATCTATATTCATACCTTTATAGAAAAAACATTCATGTATTCGCAATCCTCATCACATACCCCAGACCTTAACGCACAATGGGGAATATTGGAGCCAAACTTATACTCGAAGTTATAACATAGCTTCTTATACGCCTCTCGTTTGGCTTTCTCTCTGTCAACAGCTAATAAACCAATGTTCATTTGTTTTCTCCTTTCATCAATTGTTCAATAGTAATAGGAATTACACGAGAAACAGCATAATAAGCATTATTCGTCAATTGGCGTTGCCATGCTGAAAAACGGGGTGACCAACGAAAACCGTTATGTTTGAGATTTGAAATAACGTCCGGTTGCGGCTTTGTGTCAAAAACTATCTGCACCCTGTTCTCGGAATAGTTTTTGATTACCCGGCCACCATCAAAAAGTATTTCCACATCTTTTTGGTTCTCTTTTTCTGCCTGTTTTGATATAGATTGATTTGCAAGTTCAGCGAGTTTCCAGAATTTATGGCGATTGGTAAAAATTGGTTTAACTCGACTTTCGTTTAAGGATCTGACATATTCAATCGCTTTGTTCATCAAATCGACCTTTCCGTTTCTTGCAATCGTTTCCAGCTTATTATATAAATTGGTTGGTAAAAAATGCTCATCGATCATTCTCTTTACACGCATCCACTCTTCCTCCGCTTTCTGATCTTCCGGTTTTGCCTCCTCTATCCTTCGAGCTATCGACTTGAGCGCTTTTTCTCTCCACGCTCTAAATTCATTGACAGCATTGTCATAGTAATTATTCATCTTCTCATTTCGTCTTGACGGAAAACGGGCTGGCCCTGTTATCATGGCGCTCATTATACGAGAATGCTTATTGAACAATATTTGAACCCATTCTTTGTACTTAGCTATATATCGCTCTCTTTCTTTTTCCGGCATTGTTTTTATATCATCATTGAGCTCTTCTTCGTACATGCGTATGTGATACGATCCACGTTCCTCCGGACTGAAACTTGTAGCATAAAAAGCATCGCAAGCGCATTTCCAAAACTCCTCAAGGTTTACCTCATATTTCCACTCTACAACCGACCAAAGACCTAAGTCTTTGTCATTAATAACAACCGCCTCATTATCGGAAATACGGACTGCAGTATGCACATAGTCGCAACGCATTAAATTATCACTCAACTTTTTACCTCTCCAGTTAAAAAGCCATTCACCCTGTTCTGGTTTCGCTATATTCACCACTTTTAATGCACGGTGACAGTTCTTTTTTGACAGCAGAATCTGTTCGACATTGCCTGCCAGTATTTTATTTTCTTGCATTATAGTTCCTTGTTTTTTAATATTTACACCTGGTATTTACGTTCAAAATCATACTTTTTGAAATCATGTTCGGCTGCCTCTAATAAGAAAGAAGTTCGCTCACCTCGTGAATCCTTAAACCGCTCTGCCTCTTGGATACTCGTATCGCTGGCCGTTGTCATTCGGTCATTGGTATATTGATTTAACCACTCAAAGATGACCTGCCCGTCGATCCGGTCAAAGACCTTACCGTAATACCCTTTCTTCGCCCGAGTAAAACATAGCTTGAAATCATCTGGCTTCAGAAAATAAAACTCCTCAATAATCAAGTCTGCCGTAGACGCAACCTGAACGGCTCCCATCGTTTTGCCGACATTGAAAAAGTCTAACAGATCATTCAACACTTTAACCATGAATGCACGCAAATGCTGCTCTCCGAACTTTTTATTTATCACGGCGATAGAACATGAAGGACTATCGAACACATCATTTACTGTTTTCGGATGCAGACTGTTGTAATATGGCATCGGCAAGGTTCCCAAGATGCTCACGCTCGCGTCTTTTGTTCTCGGCATCAGTTCCGGAGGAAGCACGCCGGTTGTCGGGTCTATGCTGGCCAAAAGCTGTATTGCTTGTTGTTTGTCCATTTTTCTTTGCTATTGCTTGTGATACAATTTCATTAAATTTTGAATTAATATTCGTCACACTAAAGTTTTCCAGTATCCATCCGTCAGTGATTGAATCCAACAAGTACTTCAAAGCGTTTAATACGCCTTGATCGTCAGTCGGTAAACTCTTCTTCTCCCGTTGAAATTTCAATTTCTTGAGCAAAGAAGACATATTTCCCGCATCTTTTGCGCTCCAATAATAGCTGGACGAAAAAATAGCCTGATAGTGTTCCTCAAAAAGTTTCCTTGCTTCCGAGTTCAACGGATTAGGACGCTTTTTTGGTTTGGATGGTGGTTTGTCCGATTGTGCATCCAGTTCCGCCTCTCGTTTCTTCAACTCTTCTTCCAAAGCACACAAAGCCTTTTCCTTTTCCAAAAGCTCTTTTTCTTTTGCTTTGTCAACCCCCTTAGGGGGTGTGGGGGGTATATTATCTAAGTCTATAGTCTTATATTCTTTAGTCTTATATAATATGCTTGGGTCTTTGCTAAGATTTTTACTTAAGTCTTTGCTAAACCTTTTGCTAAAGGTTTTACTAAACTGTTTACTTAAATCATTTAAGTAATAAACGGGAGATTTTTCATTCCTTTTTCCTGACTCAAACATCAATAAACCTTTGCTCTGTAATCTATTCCTGCAATCGATTAAGGTAGGTTCAGATATACCGATCGATAGGATGATTCTCCTGTTGGGACATTCAAACGGATTTTCCCAACCCCGAATATTGCACTCACTTAACAAGAAGAAGTATAAGTACGCCTCGTTCGAGGAAAATTTGACGTTCTGCGATGTCTTCCAAAAAAGGTTTATGTAATCTATATAGGTCATATTATATTTATGCAATCATTTTCTGACGGATCAGGTTCATATTCTTTTTTACCAGTTTTACTATCTGGTCGTGATACTTGCTTACCCCATTGCAGACGGATCGGGATTGGACGATATTCAGCGTCTTCAAATTCACCTCTATCGTCTCGATACGTTTGCCACCGGTGTCCTTTGCTGACAGTATCAAGCGATCCGGCCGATTGTAATATCCGAGTTTATATACGCAGTGATGCATAGCCTTTCCTTCTTGATAAAACTGGGTAATACTCTCCAACGGGCAAATGACTATGTTGCCATCCGTGATTTTCATCCCGAAAAACTTTTCCATCCGCTCGTAGAAGCCGGCTATATCCTTCATGAGCTTTTCACGCCTACGGATAGCTTCCATACGATCCCTATCCTGTCTCAACTTAGCTTCACGGGCATCTTTCTTTGCCAAGAGCCTATCGTGCGCGACCTTCAAGTTCTTAGGACATACATAATGGGCATTACGCAAGTCTTTACCGAAATAAGCCAATAAAGACATATAGTCTTCCCAAAGGGACGCATCCTTGATAATATAATGGTTACGGTTGCAAATATTGAATGATGGCTTATAACGAAGCTGGGAAAAGCCGTTTCTATACATGTGCTTCAGCATGGATATTTGCCCGGTCTTGAGGCATAGTTCCGCGTCATTACCTCCTTTCAAAAGGTCACGTATCAACTTAGACGGGGTTACATCCGGGAACAGTCGATTCAGTCCCCGTTTTTTCAATTCCGGAAGTAATTCTTTCCTTGGATAAAGCTCTCCAAATATCGCATATAAATCACCGTAATAATTATATGGGTTACTTCCATATTCACCCTTGATACTAAGAGGGGAACTATACGCAAATCCGTTACGTCCCATATTTATTGGACGGGCTATGATCGTACGCTTTCCGTCTTCACGAATCCATTCTTGAACAACTTCAGTAAAATCATAATACACCGGGGAAGTTCCCTTACGGGCGTTTTTCCAACATAGTATATGCCGGATTACCTGAAACCCGCCTCTCACTTGCAGGATGGACATATACGCCTCCTCATGGTTCTTCTGCTTTCTGCTGACCTTTACATCTAATTGATGGTGGCAATAAGGGCATTCGGTCTTGTCACCCAATTTACTATTACCCGTATTAACCCATATCTCGCCACATTCAGAGCACCACAACTCATTCTTACATTTGTAAGCTACATGGTCGAACACGTGTTCCTTGGCCCATTCCTCCTGCGCCTTTGTGATGGCGGGAAGCTTTTCGCTCAATCCCGCCACCAACTTTTCCAATCTCGTTCTCGGCTTCATATCAAAACAGGCTCATTTGTTGGACACTCTCATCAACCTTCTTCTTGGCCGGCCTCTTTTTAAGCGATCGGTATTGCTCTTCGGTCAACCTTTTGATGGCCGCCTGACGGGCAGCGTTCTTTTCTTCCTCCGTAAGTTCTACTTTATGGGAAGAAGAAACGGAGCTACCGACAGGAACTTTTCCGACCTCGATATTCTCTTCATCATAATAATGTACGGCCATGCCAAAAACCTCCGTATCACTCATCACGACAGAGGTTCCACGCTTACGGGCCTCTCCCAAGATATAACGACAACACTCGTCTATACTCTTTTTAGGATTGGCAAGTCTCGGGGCAAACAGAAGATCTTCCGCCGCCCTCTCCTGTAAATATTTCTGGATTGTATCTTTGAACTCTTTCATAACTTACGGGATTGTCATGGGCATTAATAAATAGGTAAGTTCCTCGTTCCCGGATTGGTTCTCCGGAGTTATCAAGATAGCGCGGCTAGGCTCGCTAAAGGAAAGCCTCGTACGCCCGTCATCGATACATGAGAGTATCTCAAGAAGCAACGATCCATTAATCCCGATCGAGAACTCATTCCCGTTAAAATCGACCTCCAACGTTTCCTCCGCGGAAGTCGAGAAATCTATGTCTTGGGCGAATACGGTCAACTTATCACGAATGATCCTCAAGACGATAAGGCATGAGGCCTTATTGGAGAACACCGATGTCCTTTTAATAGCCCCGATCAGTTGTCCGGTGTCAACAAGCAGTTCCAGCTTATTCGCCTTGGGTACCACAGCTTTCCAATTAGGATATCTCCCCTCCACATTCCGGAACGATATCTCATAGTCATTGAGTATGACATCGGACCAATCCGCACCGACCCTCATTTCCATATTATCGGAGGAAGCCGGAAGTATCGCCTTCAATACCGAGGCTATAGGACGGCTGATTATAACTGAGATCTTGCCAACCTGTCTATCATTGCCCTTTCTCAAGAATCCCATGCCATGCCCATCCGCACCGACAAAGCATACGGTCTCCGGTTCCGTCTCAATAAAGACAGAGCTTAGGACCGGACGGATATCATCATTCCCGGCCAAATTTATGACCTTGGATATCCCATTGAATAAATCCTCCGCGCTCAATGACACAGAGTCCAAGACCTCAATCGATCTTTTTCCCGGATAGGTAGATGGGTCATAACCCACCACCTCAAACTTTCCACCATGGTACTTGATCCTTATCTCACGGGTATCCTTGTTGATGATTATATCAATTGGTTGCTCGGGTAGGTTCCTCAGTCCTTCTAATAAGGAAGTCGGGACACAAATAGATATCTCCTCGTCGAAGATGCACTCAAGGCTGGTGGTTATCCGGCCCTCGCTATTCGATCCGGTGATGAATAACCGGCCTTCCCTCGTCTCAAACAAGAAATGACAAAGGATCGGCGTGGATGATTTGGCGGGTATGATCTTCGCCAAAAGCTGCAATCTTGATAGCAGCGCTGTTTTAGAAATAGAAATCGTCATAGTGCCTGTTTTTTTGAAGGCACCCGGTAAGTCTTTGTTTTATGGAAGTTTACAGAAAGAAGAGACCAAACACATATAAACACAAAAAGTTGGATCTCAAACTTTCGTCTAAAATCCAACTCGCTATTTCAACGGCAAAGATAGAATCATTTTTTTAATCCGCAAATTATTTCTATCTTTTTTTCGTTTTTTCTTCAAATACATAATCAAGAATCTTGGCATTCAAGCGGTCGATAACGCTAAAATCGGTCTTAACATACCCAGATGTCACCCTATGGGAAGAAGCATGGTTAAGGCAAAAGCCTACTAAATCCAAACTTGCATCGAAATCGTTTTGAGCGAATGTAGCCCAACTATGCCGAAACGAATAGACAGAAATATGAGGAAGGTCGTTTTTTCTTGTTATATCACTTATTCCCTCGTTTATACATTTATTGAAATTCTTACTTGATCCATAAGTCTCACAGAAGTTAAACAGCCTTTTTTCTCCAGCATATTTCTCAAGCAAATGAGATAGCCTATCTGGTACGGCTATCTCTATATACGCCTTGTCATCCCTCCTATTAGTAGTCTTACGTCTGCAGTAACACATCTTTCCGTCTCTAAGGTTCTCTTTTTCCATATAATACAGGTCAGCGGTGTTAATTCCGGCAAGACAAAAAACGATCTCGCACACATCCCTAGCACGATCAGCTCTTGATCCATACTCCGCGGATACCGCAAAAAAATCTCGAACGGTTCTAATGTCCAATGCCCTTTTCTCTGGGACTGTAGGTCTAGGTACCCTCACTCCCCTAAACGGGTTATTCCGTATAAGCATCTCGCCGGTATCATAATTATTATACCGCTCGCATCCAGCCATAAACATTGTCTTGATCCGCTTCGGATAGCCGTGTTTCTTGTACAAGCTATCTTTCATCGAATCTATCCACTCCTTGAATATAGACGATGTAAGATCAGAGAAGAGAATGTCGTCTTTCCCCATATATTCCTCCAAGCGCCTTAACGCAAGCTTATAATTTATCGACGTGGACTCTCTTCCCTCGTTATCCATCTTAGAGGTAAACTCCTCACAAAATTCAGAAAAAGAAGGTGCGCTAGAATCCCTCCTCAAGAAGTCCAGTATCTTTCTGATATCCCAACATTGTATATCTTCACGATTAAGCCGGGACATATACCCGTCAATAAGAATAGAAATATCCTTGATGATGTAATTATCTATTACCTCACCCTTCCGAACAGACTTAGCCTTGCAGACTTTATCTGTTTTTATATATCCTACCTGTCCGTGATGGGTTACACGAATATAAACAGGATACGTATTGTCTTTTCTCTTAGCTCGTACGCAAATTTTGAAATATGCCATAATTTTTTACTGTAAACTATTTGTAAATCATTTATGCTATTCATGCAAAAAAAGCTTGTATGAATAGGTATGCAAGGAGGCTAAAATGAACAAATCCCCTACAGTATCATTACGACAAAGAGCTAATAATCAAGCGGAAAGACTGGGATTCGAACCCAGGGAGCGGTTACCCGCTCACCGCATTTCGAGTGCGGCCCGTTCGACCACTCCGGCATCTTTCCTTGTGGTTGACGTGTACAAAAGTACATAAAATATAGTATCGTTATTCTCTTGAAAGGCTAAAATTACTTTATCAAATACAAAAAAGGGCATTCTTCACAGAACGCCCCTCTTTAAAACATATAACTAATACCTCTAAATTACTTGAAATAACGATTATATAAACCTTCAAATCCTTTGCCATGACGTGCCTCGTCTTTGCACATCTCATGTACGGTATCATGGATTGCGTCCAAATTCTGTTGTTTAGCCAATGTAGCGATACGTTTCTTGTCCTCGCATGCGCCAGCCTCAGCTTCCATACGCTTTTTCAAGTTAGTCTTCGTATCCCAAACTACGTCGCCAAGAAGCTCTGCGAACTTAGCAGCGTGCTCAGCCTCTTCCCAAGCGTAACGCTTGAATGCCTCAGCTACCTCAGGATAACCCTCACGGTCTGCTTGACGGCTCATGGCCAAATACATACCAACTTCGGTACATTCTCCCATAAAGTGAGCGTTCAGACCTTCCAAAATCACTGGGTCTACACCTTTAGCAACACCTAGTACATGTTCGTCAACGAACTGCAACGCACCTTCTGTCTCTACTAATTCCTTAAATTTGCTTTTCGGTTGTTTACATTGAGGGCAGAACTCAGGAGCCTCATCACCTTCGTGTACATAACCACATACTGTGCAAATCCATTTCTTTTTCATATATCGCAAAATTTTTATTGGTTGTATGGCACAAAATTAACTAAACTATCCGATACTACCATAATTCATCGATAGATTAATTCTATGTGTTAATCGATAAAAACTATGGAACTTATTTTTGACAGCGATTGTTTACTAAGTAAATATTTATTTATATGGATACATCAAAGATTATTAGTTTATTAGGAGACAAAAGTGATTATTATTTAAATCACGTATGTAAGACTATTGATAAATCGCTGCTTCATCTTCCATCACCCACTTGCGTGGACGATGTGTGGGGCAATTCAGATAGAAACATACAGACTCTCAATAGTCTGCAAACCTTGTTGGGGCACGGAAGATTAGCTAACACCGGATATGTTTCTATCCTCCCGGTAGATCAAGATATCGAGCATACCGCAGGGTCTTCCTTCGCTCCAAACCCCATTTATTTCGATCCGGAGAATATCGTAAAATTAGCGATCGAGGGTGGTTGCAACGCAGTCGCTTCTACGTTCGGCATACTAGGGTCAGTCGCACGAAAATATGCTCATAAGATTCCATTCTTGGTAAAACTAAATCATAATGAGCTTCTTACTTATCCGAATTCTTACAATCAAATCGTATTCGGTACGGTGAAGGAAGCATGGAATATGGGCGCCGTAGCTGTAGGGGCCACGATCTATTTCGGATCAGAGCAAAGCCGACGTCAGCTAGTCGAGATTGCCGACGCATTCGAGTATGCCCATGAACTAGGTATGGCGACCGTATTATGGTGCTATTTACGAAACAGCTCTTTTAAAAAGGATGGCATCGACTATTCCGCGGCAGCCGATTTGACCGGACAGGCTAATCACCTTGGTGTCACGATCAAGGCCGATATCATCAAGCAGAAGCTACCGGAGAACAACGGAGGTTTCACCGCTATCAATTTCGGGAAGATCGATCAAAAGATGTACACAGAGTTAACGACAGAACATCCGATCGACCTCTGCCGTTACCAAGTAGCCAATAATTATATGGGACGTGTCGGGCTTATCAACTCCGGCGGGGAATCTCATGGCGCCTCAGATCTTAAAGACGCTGTCGTCACTGCTGTCATAAACAAACGTGCGGGTGGCATGGGGCTGATTAGCGGAAGAAAGGCGTTCCAACGTCCGATGAAAGACGGCGTGGAGTTACTTCATTCAATTCAAGATATTTATTTGGATAAGGATATTACTATCGCTTAGTTTGTTATTGCGTTGAGAAAAGAAGGCCGTCCATCAAAGCTATATACTTTGGGGACGGCCTTCAAATTTTATTTCTTCAACCACATATCCAACCACTCAAAGAATGTGCGTTGCCATAGAACGCCATTCTGGGGCTTCAATACCCAATGGTTCTCATCCGGATAAATCAGCAACTCGGCCGGTACACCCCGAAGAACCGCGGCGTTAAACGCTGCCATTCCTTGATTAGCCAAGATCCGGTAATCCTTCTCTCCATGGATACAAAGGATAGGCGTATCCCATTTGTCCACGAACTTATGCGGGGAGTTCGCGAATGTACGCTGAGCCGTAGCGTTTTGCTTTTCCCAGTACGCTCCACCCATATCCCAATTGGCGAACCACATCTCTTCCGTTTCCAGATACTGCATTTCCATATTAAAGATACCATCGTGGGCGATAAACGCCTTGAAACGTTTATCATGATGACCTGCCAACCAATATACGGAGAATCCACCGAAGCTGGCGCCTACACACCCCAAGCGATCCTTATTTACATACGGTTCCTTGGCTACCTCGTCAATAGCGGTGAAATAGTCTTTCATGCATTGTCCGCCATAATCGCCACTGACAGCCTCATTCCATTCCAAGCCAAATCCGGGAAGCCCCCGACGGTTCGGTGCCACGATAATATAATCATTAGCCGCCATGATCTGGAAATTCCAGCGGTAAGACCAGAACTGGCTAACAGGGCTTTGCGGGCCACCCTCACAGAACAACAAGGTAGGATACTTCTTATTCGGATCGAACTGAGGCGGATAGATAACCCACGTTAGCATCTGCTTGCCATCTGTCGTCTTCATCCAACGCTCCTCCACCTTACCCATCGTAAGCTGGTCGTAAATATGCTTGTTCTCGAACGTAAGTTGAGTTACCGTATGATCCCCTGTCAAATCGATCGAATAGATCTCGTCTCCCATGCTCATGGAATGACGTTGAGCGATCAGCTTATCGCCCAGAAGAGCGACAGAGGCGTAATCGTACATACCTTCGGTCAGCGGGGTAATCTTATTGCCATTCGCCAAGTCTATCTGATAAACCTGCGACTCGCCATGCCAAACGCCCGTGAAATAGATACGCTCGCAATCAGCGCTCCAGCAATAAGAGTCCACGTTGGAGTCAAAATCCTTGCTTACGAATGTTTTCTCACCCGTCTCCAGATTCATTACCATCAAGCGATTTTGATCCGCCTCGTAACCATCCCGTTCCATACTTAACCAAGCGATGCTCTTTCCGTCCGGAGAATAGGTGGGATTCGTATCATATCCCTTGTTCTCTTCCGTTATATTGGTCGTTTGCTTCGTATTCAGATCATATACATAAATATCCGAATTCGTGGAGATCGCATATTCTTTACCCGTCTTTTTGCGGCTGGTATAGGCAATCTTGTCCGAGGTAGTGTTCCAAGCCAATTGCTCGATACCGCCAAACGGCTTCATCGGGCTCTCAAACAACTCGCCCTCCATCACATCCACAGGATTGCTGATCGATTCGCCATCGAAATCGGCGACAAAAGGATGCGGAACGGTAGTCACCCACTCATCCCAATGCTTGTACATTAAATCCGTAATGATAACACCTGTCGCCTTATCCAAATCCGGATATTTATCAGCGGTACTGTTCACGGTTTTCACTTGCGAGATAAACAAGACCTTTTTCTCATCGGGAGAGAAAGCGAAACCCTCGATATCCTTATCATAATCGGAAAGTCGCTTACGGTCCGTCCCATCCGGATTCATTTCCCAAAGCTGGCTGCTACCGCTCTCGTTACATAAGAAAGCGATCTTGGTTCCTCCTTTGATCCATACGGCCTCGTTCTCAGCGAATCCGGTTTTCGTGATTTGCTTATTATCCGATCCGTCCGCGTTCATCACGAAGACCTCACGGTTGCTCTTGTTTTCCGGTACACTATAGTACGCCACCGTATACACCACTCTTTTCCCGTCCGGAGATACGTTCATACCGCCGATACGTCCCATGGCCCACAAAGCCTCCGGGGTCATGCGGCCGTCTTTGATCCGGATGTCCGACTTCCCGATAAGGTTCTTATCGCCGGTCTCCTTCACGTTCACATCCGTAGCCGGATTGCAAGCACCTAACAGTAGGGATGTTGCCATAATCATTGTTCCGATAGATTTATTCATGCCGTTATAATATATTACAATTTGAGTGCGAAAGTACTAAATATAATTTATATCTTCGCGTTACTAATTATAAGAACTGAACAGTATGAATAAGATTTGGTTATTTGGAGCCGCTGTATGTATGGTATTAGCACTCGGCTCATGTAAACCTAAACAGAGCGCGTACAAGGCTGCTTACGAACAGGCCAAAGAAAAAGAGTCGACAGCTCCTGTTGAGGTTGTAGAACAAGAGGAAGAAGTTGTTGAGGTCGCTCCTGTCTCAAAACCCAGAACCTCTACGGCTACCACTCGTACGGAAAAAATCAACGCCGCTCAAGGTGAGGACGCCAGCCGTCTGAAACGTTATAGCGTCGTTGTCGGTAGTTTCAAGAACAAGACAAACGCTTACGCATTAAAAGAACGTATGCAGAATGATGGTTACAACGCAGTGTTGGGCGAGAACGAGCAAGGGATGTTGCGTGTGATCGTCGCTAGCTTCGACAATAAAGCGGACGCCGCCGATAGCCGTGACGCCATCAAGGCGAAATACGCTCCTAACTTCCAAGATGCTTGGTTATTGGAGAGAGCTTATTAATTGTAAGCTATCAGAAAAGATAAAAGCGGAAGGTCTCGTTAGCCTGTAAGAAGAATCTTGCAGGTTATCGAGACCATTCTATTTGAAGGAAACATAAGGACATAAAAATAGCCCGACTTCAACAGCCGAGCCACTTTTCACCAATCTAATCTAACTTAACCTAAAACAAAAACCATCTTTTTCTTTTTGCCTTTCTCTTCTTATATCCTAACAACCTTTTTACCTTAAAAACGTAATACCTATTCGAAATTGTATAAACTCAAAACATCTAAACACATATGATATAAACGAATTACTCTTCATAAACCGGCCACGCACCTTCTTTCGTACAAACGAAAGCCGCTGTCTTTACAGCGAAATGATGGGCCTCGCTTAAGGACTTCCCCTTTAAGAGCGAAATGATTAGAGCCCCCGAAAAAGCATCCCCCGCCCCGACCGTATCCGCCACCGTGACCTCCGGCGTGGGCAACGTAGAGATCTCCTCTCTCGTATAAATCGTACTATGGGAGCTCCCCGCAGTCAAGACAAACATCCGAAGGCCGTATTTCTCAATAAACCATAAAGCCACTTCCCTCTCAGTTCCATTCAAGCCGAATAAGTCCCGAAGAACGTTAAACTCCTCATCATTCACCTTCAACACATTCGCTAAGTACAAAGACTCCTCGATCAACTCCTTATCATAGTATCGCTGGCGAAGATTGATATCCAGCAAACGATAAGCGTCTTTCGGCGCAAACGACGAGATCGCTTGTATCGTCTCCCGGGACTGACGGGAACGCTGGGCTAATGTACCGAAACAAATAGCGTCCGCTTTCTCCGCCAAATCAATCGCATCGGATGTAGGCGATATATGATCCCAAGCCACTCGCTCATGAATCGTATAAGTAGGGATACCTTCTCGTAACTCTACCTGAACGGTTCCCGTCGGGTAAGGCACTTTCTCGATCAAATGCTGGATATGATTCTTATCCAACTCATCAACGATCTCTTTACCCAACTCATCATCTCCGACAGCGCTGATAGCATATCCCTCAGCACCTAGGCAAGACGCATGATAGACAAAATTAATCGGGGCCCCCCCAGCCTTTTTCCCGGAAGGAAGCATATCCCATAATAATTCTCCAATCCCAACGACAATTGGTTTACGTCTTGATTCAGTCACCTGTTCCATGGTCTTTCTATTAAAAACAACTTTCGTACTTATCGACACCGCAAAAGTATATCATCGTTATAAATACAACGATAACTATAGCTACAAGATAAATCACACAAGTTACATAAAAGATTTATTTTCAAGGGACAATAACAGACGTTACCCGTATGTAACATCTGTACAAGCAGCATCCTTACAAAGACTCTATAAACTCGGTTGGCGTTATATTATAAACCGCTTTAAAGCATTTGGAGAAATAGGCCGGCGAGCCGAATCCCGTGGCATAAGCAACCTCGCTAATCGTTCCGGATCGCTGCTTCAATAGGGCGGATGCCTTTTTCAAACGATAGTTACGCAAAAAGTCCGTAGGGGTAATCCCGGACAACTCCTTCACCTTTCGATATAAATGCACACGAGACAGGCCCAGTTTCTCACTGCCTTTCTCTATACTGAAATCGGGATCGCTATAATTCTCCTCTATCAAAGCGATAAACTTACGCATAAACAAATCATCCAGACTCTCTACCTTCCCTTTTGTCTCGATGGAAAGTCCCGCAGGCGATTGAGACTCTTTCAAGAAAACCTCTCGCAAACGATTACGTTCTTCCAACAATTTAATGATACGTAATTTCACGATCTCGATATTGAACGGTTTCTGGATATATTCATCCGCTCCCCCCTCAAATCCATACAAGCGTTGACTGTCATCCGAAAGAGCCGTAAGCAAGATTACCGGGATATGACTGAGGGCCATATCCGACTTAACCCGGCGGCAAAGCTCGAAGCCATTCATCTCCGGCATCATCACGTCACTGACGACCAGTGATACATTTTCCTTCAATAGAATATCCAAGGCCTTGGCACCATTCTCCGCTACAAGTACATTAAAATTCCCGGACAACTCATGCTGTAAATAAGCGCGAATATCCCAATCATCCTCAACGATCAAGATCATATAATCATATTTCTTATTCAACGTTTCTTGAACTTGGGATATATCCAAATGCGCTACACCAGAGGACGATTCTGTCGCATTCGACAGAAAGACACAAGATTCATCAAAATGAGATTTACCTTTCGGGATCTGAACGGTAAACACTGTCCGTTCGCCTTGCTCGCTTTCCACGTGGATCGAGCCTTTATGCATAAGGACAAATTCCCGTGTCAGATGCAGTCCGATACCCGTTCCCGGAGCATAGCTTTGCCCGCTTGTAAAAAAGCGCTCGAATACGGAGGCTAGGTTTTCCGGGGGAATACCCTCTCCATTATCTTCCACCGATAAGACAACCTCCGTCTCCTCCTCCCGCAAACGAATCGTAATCTTCCCCTGCTCCGGGGTAAACTTAAAAGCGTTCGAAAGCAAGTTCGTTAATATCTTCTCCATTTTGTCCGTATCCACCCAAACAAAAAGAGAATCCATTTCATGCAGGAAGGTATAATCAATTCGCTTACTCTGGGCCAGAGTATTAAAATAAGATTTCACCTCTTGGATTAAAAAGACCAAATCCATCTTAGTAACCCGCAATCCCATCTTATTATTCTCTATCTTCCGGAAATCCAGCAATTGGTCGATCACACGTTTCAAGCGTTCCGCATTCTTCTTAACGATGCGGATATCATCCGCGAAAGCGCCTGCCGGGGCATCTTGCGCCATCTTGTTCAGAGGCCCTAGAATCAAGGTCAAAGGAGTCTTTATCTCGTGAGATACATTCGTAAAGAACTGCAATTTCTGTGTCGTGACTTGCTCGATACGCTGGTTCGCTACCGAGAGTTCCTCTTTCTGTTGTTGTACCAAACGATTTCTCTCATTCAACAAATGATTCTTCTGGCGCACTTTACGATTAATATAAACCGTGTAAATAGCGGAACCACCCAACAAAAGCGCCAATATCAAGATAATAATCAAGGAACTATAAAGAAAGTTATATTTCGAGAGCAATTGCGACAAATTCGCACGCTGTTTCTCGATCTGGCGTTGATATTCTACCAACCGGTCTGATTGTAAATAAAGGGTACCGGCGTTGGTCTTATCGATCATAGCGGTGCTTAACGCATACTTTTTCGTATAAGCTTGTCCGCTTAAGATCTGCCATGCTACCTTAATAGCCACCCCACCACCTGTCGGATAATAAAAAGAGGCATCCAACTTACCCTGCGCAACCGCCTCCACGCCCAAGCCTCCTCCCAAGAGTCCATCCACGCCTATAAATTCCACGTGCCCCACCAGCGACGAATCTCGCTCCTCAATCGCCTCACGGGCCCCTAAGGCCATCATATCATTATGAGCGAAAACGATATCGACATCCTCTATGGAATCCAGCTTCAAGACTTCCTCATAGGCATTCTCCTTATACCAATACCCATCCAACTCCCGGATCTTCACATTCGGATCAATAGACATCGCATCGACAAAACCTTGATGTCTTTCTGTAGCGGAGGAAGAGCCTCTTCGTCCCCATATCTCTAAAATCGTTGTCTCCCCCTTGATCAAGGAGCTGATGTACATTCCGATCGAACGACCGATCTCGTAATTATCCGCTCCAATATACGTCGTATATTCATCGCTATTAATTTTCCGGTCCAATATGATAGTGGGAATACCAGCCCTGTACGCCTCAACAGCGACAGGCGTAACAGGCTCGGTCTCATTCGACGATATAATCAGCAAATCCACCTTTTTCTTGATAAAACCTTTTATCTGGCTGATCTGAGTATCATTATCCTGACTAGCATCCATTACGACCAACTCGATCTCCGGATGATTTAAAGCCTCTACTTCCATATCACGTATCATGGATTGACGCCAAATATCCGTCATCGAGCATTGAGATACACCGATGACATATTTCTTTTCTTTTTTACCGGGCGAACAGGCAAAGCAAAGAATAAGGAATAGCCAAAGCAGGATATAAAGCGGGTTTCCTTTCATGTGGTATATTTAATTCGATCGTTTATTCTACAAATATACGAAAACTATTCCGAAATTACCCCCAAACAAGTCAAGGTATCTTTTAACAACGGGGTAAATCTATGGATACCGATTTCATTCAAATGATCAGCGTCCCTATAGCAAGAATCAGGTAACGGTACAGCCGTATAATTCAAATAAAAGACCGTTTTATCATCCACGTATTCCCGAGCCAAAGAATCCGTCAATTCTCGATAACTCGAAGGAACCCGTTCCATATATTCCGTGGAAACAGGGGCATTGTACAAAATAAGAGACAGATCCCGCTTCTTACATTCCTCTACGATTCGCCCCAACATCTCTTGTTGAAATGAGGATGGCAATAAATAAGCACCCTTATCATCATAGTAATGACGATCGATAATAACGTCTAGTGTTCCCCCGGTCGCCCCCGTGAAAATACGCTCGATCACATTCCTTTTAATCTCAGCTACGCAATTCTTGAACGGAACGCCAAACTCATACGAATACATGACCTCCTTACGGGTTACCGGCGAAACAGCCTCCTGTACCAAAAGTCGCAAATCCTCCCGCTCCTTTAGATGGGGATAAATAGACATATAGGCAGGAAACTCATCTTGATAGGAATCATCGGCCACGGTAAACGTGTGGTAACCAAACCCCAATATCACGGTTTTCAAATGGGGAAGGTAAGGCGCTTTCAAGCATAAATCGATACAGGTATTGAAATAATTCTCACTGGATTTAGCGTCATTCCTCGATTTCCCCAGCATATCGGCGGATATCGAATGTAAAGGATGGGAATCGCCCAAAATCAATACCTCCACTTCCGGATCACTTTTGAGGCTGGGTACGCTTATATGAAAATAAGAGCGGATCAGCAGGCAACTAAGCAACCCTAAACATCCTACCACCCCTAAATACCAGAATATAGCAATAAAGAACCTTCTCATACTTATCAGAATTGAAAATAAATGAAACCTTGTGGATTACTGGCGTCGAAACCATAGATGATAATCAGCAATACCGTATAGATAACATACCGAACCGGAAGGCTCAGGTCCTCTATCATCAACCCATGCGCCTGTTTTCGGCCGATCCATTCCACGACGAACATAAGAGCCGTGAAAAAGAAACATTTCTTCAGCAGGAGTTGCCCGAATCCCAAGCCCACAAGCTGAGGAGCCGAGAATAACGAGACATTGAACATCCGCTCGAGATACACAGCCGCTTGGGATATATCTTCCGACCGGAACAGAATCCATCCCAATAAGACCAGCAAAAACGTAGCTCCCATCTGTGTCAATTCCTTCACAGAGGGGAGGAAACTGTTTTCCGCCACGGAATCTCTATACCTCCTATTTTGACCCAACAATAACAATGGCAGAAACAACAATGCATGATACGCTCCCCATGCCACAAACGTCCAGTTAGCCCCGTGCCAGAACCCACTTACCAAGAAAATAACAAGGGTATTCCGGAAGCTCTTCCATTTCCCTGCCCGGCTTCCCCCTAGGGGTATATAGATATAATCCCGGAACCAAGTCGTCAAAGAGATATGCCAACGCCGCCAAAACTCCGCTATATCCCGGGAGAAATAAGGATACTTAAAGTTCTGCATAAGGTCTATGCCAAACAACCGGGCACAGCCGATCGCTATATCCGAATATCCGGAAAAATCCCCGTAAATCTGTATCGTAAAGAAGAAAGCCCCCAGAAACAAGGTACTCCCATCCAACGTCTGGTAATTCTCAAACACACCGTTCACGAACAAAGCGCAGTTATCGGCAACCACCACTTTCTTGAAAAATCCCCAAAGCATCTGGCGTATACCATCCAACGCCAGATCACAATCGAAATTACGAGGCCGGAGAAACTGAGGTAACAAATGGGTAGCCCGTTCTATCGGGCCCGCCACTAATTGGGGGAAGAAACTGATATAAGCGAAGAATGCCACGATATCATGAGTCGCCTTGATTTTACCTTGGTAAACATCAATCGTATAGCTCAAAGCCTGAAACGTATAAAAACTGATCCCGACAGGGAGCAAGATATTCAACGTCACGTAATCGGCATCCCAGCCCAATAGGTGAAGGACATTTACCAAATTCTCGGTAAAAAAATCAAAGTACTTAAATACGCCCAAGATCGAAAGGTTCAGTAAAATATTACCGGCACTTATCCACTTTTGGACCAACCGGTTGCCAGCGCATTTCTCCAAATAGACTCCACTCAAGTAACTGCATAACGACGTAAACAGGATCAGCAGCAAAAAGCGCCAGTCCCACCATCCGTAGAACAGGTAACTAACAGCTACCACAAATAGATTTTGCCACCGCAAAGACTTGAAAACAAACCAGTAACCAAAGAAAACCAATGGCAGGAATATAAGGAACTCTATGGAATTAAATAACATAAATATTTAATTTTCAGACTCAAGAATATGTATCATCAAGGCGCAAAGATAAGGAATATCAAGCATTGACCAATAAATATTTCGTATATTCGTAGCTCAGAAATACAATAAGATACAGAGATGAAGATAATCAACGAACAATTACTCGACGAGACCCAGGCCAAAGCCTTGCAGTCTCCCCGCCTGCGAATGAACTATAATTTCCATGAGAAATTGGATGATCCGATCAATCGGTTACTGAATGCCATGGAGCCCGGTACGTATTTGCGTCCGCACCGGCATTTAAATCCGGCGAAAGACGAGATATTCTTGCTGCTGCGTGGGAAGGTAGCGGTATTCTTGTTTGACGAGGAAGGGAATATCACGGAGAAAACGATACTGAATCCAAAGGAAGGCGCTTATGGAGCGGAGATCAAGGCAGGGATATGGCACGGGCTTCTGGTACTGGAATCCGGATCGGTTATTTATGAGATAAAGCAAGGGCCGTTCGCGCCGCTAGCACCGGAGAACCTAGCGCCTTGGAGCCCCGAGGCGGAAGATACGGAGGGAGTAAAGAAGTATCTGGAATGGCTCGAGAGCCAAATATGATTGATGATACTTTTAGTATAACAAGCTAGCGATCAGCCTCGTATAACAAGAGCTATCCGAGGGTTTTAACAATGCCCATTCTAAAGTGTTTACGATGCCCATTATAAGGAGCTTACAATGGGCATCGTTACCTCCTTATAATAGGCATTGTTATTATTTCTGGAAAACCTTCGTCGATTTAATCATCACGTCGTGTAAAGGACGATCGTTCTTATCCGTCTTTACCACGGAGATCTTCTCTACGATATCGAAGCCTTCCACTACCTCGCCAAAGATCGTTACCGAGCCATCCAGATGCGGAACGCCACCGATTGTCTTATAAATCTCACGCCGTTCGGCCGGGATCACTACCGGGCCTAATACCGCCAACGTATCTTCCACCAAGATGGACGCACGGGCATGTAACTCATTCTCCAAGGAATCGGCGGCCAAGGAAGGATCTTGCTTTTTCAGCTCATCCCGGAATTTATAGTACAACCAGTTGCGGCGGATCTCGTTGATACGAGCCTCTTTCTCCGCAAGCTCCTTGTCGTCCAAGACTTTCCCTTGCACAAAACAGAACTGCGTACCGGCGGAAGCACGTTCCGGATTCACGGCATCGATCTCTTTCGCGTCGATCAAAGCGCCTTTCTTATTAAAATGATTAGGTAATATCTCAGCGGGAACGGTATAACCACCATCGCCATCCCCATACAAGGCACCCGGCTCATGCGCTTTACTCTCCGGATCACCACCTTGCACGACAAACTCCTTGATAACACGGTGGAAAAGCATACCCTCATACTCGTTCGACTGGCAAAGCTTGATGAAGTTATCCCGGTGAAGAGGCGTATCGTCGTATAGCAGGACGGTGACGTCTCCCATCGTCGTCTTGATTTTCACATATACGGGTTTATTCGGGTCCAAAGGCTTATCCCCACAAGCTACCAACGTGAGCAAGAGCAGGAACAGCGAGAAAATTTGTCGTTTCATATCTGTTTTATTTATCGGATTAAGTAGTTACAAAGCCGGTTATTCCTCCGCATAGACCAACATCTGGCAATTCTTGCAGTCGAAGCGCAAACGCAAGAGCGTTTCCTTATAGCGCAGGAAGTAAGGCTCCTTATAGGGAGACTTCTGCTTCTGGTAAGTAGGGCACCATCCCATACTGTACCGCAGGCAATGTTTCGTGAACATCAAAGGGACATCCTTCCGGGGAGACAACTCGAAAGCGTCTTCCACGGCAGTCACGCCATGCGCCTTATAAAAGGCACCAGCCTTGCTATTGGATACATTCCCTAAATAGGTCAGACACTTCTCGGGGAAAGGGGCTTCCGGAGTCTCGCCTACACACGGCTTAAACGGACGAGCCTCTTCCCTGCGGTAACGAATCCGCCGGGTAGAGATAAGCCTCTCCACCCCTAGCCTACGCATCTCGGCCAATAAAGAAGAAGGGACAAACCAGTTATCGGACATCGCCACGGCAACTTCCTCCGCCTCGAAAGGCGTGTTCCCCAACTTAGAGAGCTGGGTACGGATATTCTCCGCCTGCTCCCTCCGGGCCGGTTCTTTCTCGAACGGCTTGGTGAGCATGATACGGGCTCCTGTCTCGTCCGCCATACTTAACGTGAAGCCAAAGGCGTTATCTTGAAATTCCATCCGGACAGAGAGTTTCCGCTCGGCGGATGGCTTGGATAGCAGTTTATCAAACTCTTGATCGAAATTCCGGTACAAAGGCATCTTCGGACGGATCGCCGGGCGATCCAGCGTAAAGATCCGGTTCGCCTCCACACGGTTTACCCGGAAACCCTCCAACTCCCCTTTCTCGTTGAAGAAGGTAAGCCCGTCTCCGTTATTCAATTGTTTCAGTCCGGCGATCGTGAAAGAGTTTCCTTTCAGTTCCTTCACCGTACCCACCGGTTCACCCAAGGACTTAGGCGTATCAAAGCTGGTGATATCCTTCGTGCGCTCCTTCCATAAGAAAGGCGTGAAACCCCGGTTGAAGCTTTTCTCCGCCACAGGCTGGAATGTGTAAGTGCTATGCCCGGCCGAGGCACGACGGTATTCCGGCCGACGAGCCAAGATAGCGTCCAGTTTCTTCCGATACCAAGCCGTTACGTTTTTCACGTAAGATACATCCTTCAAACGACCCTCGATCTTCAAGGAAGAGACACCGGCATCCAACAGCTCCTCTAAGTATTCCCCTCGGTTCATATCTTTCAAGGATAGGAGATGTTTACCCGATACGATCTCCTTCCCATCCGCATCGATCAAGCTATAAGGCAGGCGGCAATACTGGGCGCATTCCCCCCGGTTGGCGCTTCGTCCGCTCAAGGCGGCGCTCAGGTAACACTGGCCGCTATAGCTTACGCACAGCGCCCCGTGCACGAAGACCTCCAGAGGTACGGTCGTCTGCTCGGCGATCTCCCGTATCTGGTTCAGCGATAGCTCCCTCGCCAATACGACTTGCGTGAAACCTACCTCTTGCAGGAATCTCACCTTCTCCGGCGTACGGTTATCCGTTTGCGTACTGGCGTGCAAGGGGATGGGCGGAAGGTTCAACTGGGTGATACCCATGTCTTGAACGATCAAGGCATCTGCCCCGGCCTCGTAAAGCTGCCAGATCATTTGCTCGGCCTCTGCCAGCTCCTCTTCTTTCAAGATAGTGTTCAAGGCCACGTAAATACGAGCCGAATAGAGATGGGCGTAATCGCAAAGCTGCCGTATATCGTCCAGCGTATTACCGGCAGCGGCACGGGCTCCGAACTTCGGGGCACCGATATACACGGCATCGGCACCATGGTTAATCGCCTCCCTACCGCAAATCAGATCCTTAGCGGGAGATAACAGTTCTATCGAACGGGGTTCTTTTCTCATTTACAAGCTTCCTAGTTTTTTGATATCTTCCCGGCGGAACGGGGTCTCTTGGTATACGTAATAGTTCAGCCAATTGGTGAATAGCAGGTTCGCGTGCCCCCGCCAACGTACCACCGGACCTTGCGCCGGATCGTTATTCCGGTAATAATTACGAGGCTTGTTGATGGGCAATCCCTTCCCCAAATCACGCATATACTCATCATTCAGCGTATAGGGCGAATACTCGGAATGGCCGGTGATGAAGAATTCCCGTCCGCCACGAGCCATCGCCATATAGACGCCGGATTCCTCGCTCTCGGACAATAAGGTGAGCTCGGGCACCTTCATGATATCCTCCCGGCGAATCTCGGTATGACGGCTATGAGGCACGAAGAACTCGTCATCGAACCCCCGGAAGATCGGAACAAACGGTTCCCGGAGCGAATGACGGAAGACACCGAACATCTTGGCCGGCAAATCATATTTAGGCACCCCATAGAAATGGTATAGCCCCGCTTGCGCCGCCCAGCAGATATAGAGCGTGGAGGTAACGTGCGTACGGGCCCAATCGAATATCTGCGTAATCTCCTCCCAATAACTAACTTCCTCGAAAGGCATCTGCTCCACGGGAGCGCCCGTCACGATCATCCCGTCGTAGAAATCATCCGCCATCTCATCGAAATCCTTATAAAATTCCTGCATATGCTCGATGGGCGTATTCTTCGGCGTATGTCCCTTGATCTTCATGAAATCAAGTTCCACTTGCAGGGGTGTATTACTGAGGAGGCGAACCAAGTCCGTCTCGGTCGTTATCTTAAGGGGCATCAAATTCAATACGACTACCCGAAGGGGGCGGATATCCTGCTCCGACGCACGCAAGGAATCCATCACGAAGATATGTTCCTTCTTCAGCAGCTCGATAGCCGGTAAGTTCTTTTGTAAATTTAATGGCATTTTCTATCTCTGATTATTATATGAGCGCAAAGATAATGAGAATTTTCTCATTATCGCTTATACTTCGCCACCATGATCACGGGGTTGTCCTCCTCGTGCATACCCGCGGCGATCTCCTTTAACTTGCCTTTGAGGTGTCCTTCTTGATAGGCCTCGACAAGTTCGGGGGTATTTATCCGCCACGTGAAGGCGATCTCGTCGTTATTGAAGACCGTGAGGTCGAAAATCTCGTCCACGAGGTTGGCGATCGGTACTTCTTTCGTGAAATCATCGTTATACAGGACATACTCAGATACTTCCTTTGTCTCCCTATCGTACACCAAATCGGTTCTCATCAACCGATAGTAGGTATCCATCATCGCCAAGTTCAACTCTTTCTTTACGGTCTGCATAAAACAATAGCGATCCGTAACCACACCCGGGAAAAGAAAGATCTCCGGGCTCATGGATTGAATAGAGGGAGTCCTTACGATAAAGGGCTTTAATCCCTCGGCGGGCGAATAGGTGTAGACCGTGTCACAAGATGGCTCCGTTAGTAACCAACGATCCCCGTAAGGGACGATACAAGGGTTATTAACCATACCTATGCCCTTTTCGTCGAACAATACTTGCGACACCTTTTTCTCAAAAGGGATCTTAATCTCCTCTACCACGCTCCCGTCTCGCTTGGATACTATCAAGAATATATTCCTAGGCTCAAGATCCTGATGATCTCTATTGAAATTACGCCCGCTACTAGCGTCTTGGCAGATGAAATGATCTCCGTCTAAATTGAAGATCGCTTTATAATAAACCCATGATTTCGTATCCTCGTCTTCTCCTTCCTTAAACAGGAAACTTCGTTTAAAATTCCCGAACAAGTCATAAGTCATTATCTTTCTTTGCTGCAGATTACCAACAAACATTTCTCCTTTCTCATCGTCCAGATAGATACCATTCGTCGCATAATACTCCTCGTTACCCTGTCCCCTCCGGTTAATCTTTCGTACCGCTTTTCCTTTCCGGTCATAAATAAAAATATTCCCATCAGCAGCAAACATATTCCGTATGATCATCACATCCTTCCCGATCGCCTGCAACCAGCCTAGCGTCACGAACTCGTCCGTAGTCTCCAACGGAATATATTCCACGTCAAAAAGATCTTGCAAGATCAGTTCCTTTTTGGGATAATCCTTCGATACGTCCACCACGATAAGATCCTCTTTCTCTTGGGTAGAAGAGGTACCGCAACCAACCATACCTCCCGTTAATAAAAACATTCCCGCCGCTATCAAGCTCTGTCTCATAATAGTCTTTTCTTTTAGTTTAAATTTAAGGATAAAGGCAAATAACATTCACCTTGCGCAATATAGGGTATTTTTAATGGCTACGCAAAGATCTGTTCGAAAAACTCGTAAATATCTCACTATTTAATGGTTATTATAAATAAGAAAACCAATGGAACCCATCCTATAACTCAATGGGATCTTGTTCGTATTCCATTGAGTTATAGGATGGAGTCCATTGGTTTATAGATTGATATCCATATATCTGCTTTAGGTATAAGGATTAGAACCCTCCCCCTAAAGCCTTATACAGGTATACCACCGACAGCAACTCATCCAGCACGGCATTGTTCAAACCGATCTGGGCGTCCAGCAAACCACGCTGGGCATCCAATACGTCCATGTAGCTGATGACACCGTTGATGTATTGCAGTTGGGCGAGTTCCAGATATTTACTGGCGGAGGCTTCCAGATTCATGCGGGAAGCACGGATCTCCTTCACCTTGCGGACGGTCACGATAGCGTTGTTCACCTCCTTGAAAGCGCCTAATACGCTCTTTTCATAACTATAGACCTCTTGCTCGTAACGAGCCTTCGCCGCTTTCACTTTCGCCTTGTTCTTCCCCATGGCGAAGATCGGCTGCAACAGGCTTCCGGCGATAAAACCAGCCGGACTCTTCAAGATGCTGCTTAACTCATCGCTCTCGAAACCGTAATTACTTGTCAAACGGATCTTCGGGAATAAGTCCGTTTGCGCCACACCTACCTGAGCGTTCGCCGCCCGAAGCTTAAACTCCGCTTGACGCATGTCCGGTCGGCGCTCCAGCAAAGAAGACGGTAAGCCGATCGGTAAGGCATCCGGCAAGTGCTGGTCGCTCAAGGAAAGACCACGGGGGATATCATCCGTATACTCGCCCAACAACATGCTGAGGTCGCTTTCCTTGATCTTGATCTGACGCTCCAGCGAGGGGATCAAGGTCTCGGTACGGGCCAACTCCACTTGGGCTTGGTTGTAAGCCGTCTCGGAAGTAAGTCCGCCCTCATAGCGAAGCTTCGCCAAGCGGACACCCTCACGACGTGCGTCCAAGGTTTGTTGCACGATCGACAACTCTTGGTCCAAGGCGCAAAGTTGATAATAATTGGCGGCTACCTCGGCGATGATGGTCAATCGCAAGGCACGTTGTCCTTCCACGGTCTCCATATAGGAAGCGATGGCTGCCTCATTCGCCCAGCGAAGGTTGCCCCATAAATCTAATTCCCAAGACAAAGTCAGCTTCGCCCCAAATTCTGGATCGGGCTTTGGGTTATCCCCTCCATAATTCAAGCGTTCCTTTTGCGCATAGATATTCGCTCCCACCTCCGGCAGCATACTCGCGAAAGAGATCCGCTTGGCGGCGATCATCTCCTTCACCTTGGCGGCGGCGATCTTCATATCCTTATTATTATCCAGCGCCTTTCTGATCAGATCCTTCAAGGCCTCATCGGCGTAAAGGCTCTCCCATGGGATATTCTCCACGGATGCCGTATCGGTCGTATCCGTATAAGCCTCGATCCGGTCCGGCAGGTTCAACTCCGGACGTACGTACCGCTTTCCGATCTTGCAGGAAGAGAACGCCAGCATAGAAACGACGAAAGCGGCTATATAGAAATTCTTTGTCATCATAATTTTCCGTTTTTGTGTCTCTTTAAAATAGAGGTTACCACTTCTTTCTTTTGAGCGATACGTTCCATACGCATCTTTCCCTTTATCTTATAGATCAAAACAAAGAAGAAGGGAACCAACACGATACCTACCGTAATCGCCACCAGCATACCGAAGAACACGCCCGTACCGATACTATGGCGGGAAGCTGAGCCCGGTCCGCTGGCTAACACCATCGGAAGCATACCCAACACGAAGGCCAACGAGGTCATCAAGATCGGGCGGAAACGCATCTGGGCGGCATGGATAGCGGCTCTCACCACATCTACCCCGTTATCCACCTGTACCTTGGCGAACTCAACGATCAAGATAGCGTTCTTCGCCGCCAAACCGATCAAGGTTACCAGACCGATCTGATAATAAATATCGTTCTCCAACCCTGTCGCCCAGATGCCCAAGTAGGCGCCCAGCGTAGCTACCGGCAAGGAAAGCAATACGGCGATCGGCACGATCCAGCTCTCATACTGAGCCGCCAAGAACAAGAAGACAAACAAGAAGACCAACGCCAAGACAAAACCAGTCTGCCCACCGGCCTGTTTCTCTTGATAGGAAAGACCGCTCCACTCCAGACCGATATTCTCGGGCAGATGCTCCCTAGCGATCCGTTCCATCGCAGCCATCGCCTCACCCGTACTATATCCCGGAGCGGCTACGGCGTTGATCGAGGCCGTGGTGAACATATTGAAACGCTTGATCGTTCCCGGACCGGTCGTATATTGGGTCGTGCCCAAGGCAGTCAATGGAACCATCGCCCCATCCTTACTGCGGACGAAGAACAAATCCAGATTATCCCGGGTGGCCCGATAAGGCGCCTCCGCTTGGATATATACACGGTAAATACGGTTGAACATATTGAAGTCGTTCACGTACACGGAGCCTAGATAAGCCTTCATGGTCGAGAAGATATCAGACAACGGGATGCCGAGGAACTTCGCCTGATCACGGTCCACGTCGAAATACAACTGCGGGATCTCGCTCTGCATGGCGGAAGACACACCTTGAAGCTCAGGCGCTTGCGAAGCGTAATACAGGAAAGTATCCGTGGCACTTACCAGATTATCCCAGCTAGCGTCTCCCTTAGCCTCCAACTGCATCTCCAAGCCACCGCTCTCACCCAAACCCGGGATTACCGGTGGACGGTTCACATACGACTTAGCCTCGGGGTAATAGTAGAATTCCCGGCGGGCATCGGCCATCACGTCCTCTACCTTCATGCCGGAGGATTTACGCTCTTCCCACGGTTTCAAGATCACCGTCAGCGTGGCACGCCCTTGGTTCGTACCGACACGGGGACTGCTACCCGTTACATTCTGTACGTAGGCCACGGCCGGATGATGGTCGAGGAACTCGATCGCACGGTCGGTTACGGCACGTGTACGTTCCAAGGTAGTACCCTCGGGCATCTCCAGCTCTACAGTGAAGAACCCTTGATCCTCCTCCGGGATAAAGCTGGTAGGCAACATCCGGTTCAAGACAAAGATGGCCACCAGTACCATCCCGAACCCTGCCAAGATACGGCGGGGATTAGCGATAGAGATACGCAACAACTTCGTATATTTCTTATTTCCTTTCGCCAACCACAGATTGATCTTACGGAAAATAAACGCTTTCTTCTTATGAGACGGACGCAAGATGATGGCGCACATCGCCGGGCTCAACGTCAAGGCCACTACCGTGGACAACAGCACGGAAACCACGATCGTAACAGAGAACTGACGGTACAGCTGCCCCGTGATACCCCCCAAGAAACTCACCGGCACGAACACGGCAGCCAATACCATGGAGGTAGCGATCAAAGCACCAGACAATTCCCGCATCGCCTTATGCGTAGCCTCACGGGCAGTCACACGCTCCTCGGCCATGATACGCTCCACGTTCTCCACCACCACGATAGCGTCGTCCACCACGATACCGATCGCCAAGATCAATCCCAGCAAGGTTAGCATATTCAACGAGAAACCGAAGATCAACATGAAACCGAACGTACCGATCAAGGAGATCGGGACGGCGATCGTCGGGATCAAAGCCGCACGCCAATTCTGTAACGAGAGGAACACTACGAGAACGACCAAGAAAAGGGCCTCGAACAAGGTCTTATACACCTCGTGCACGGATTGTGAGATATACTCCGTCATATCGAACGGGAAATTATACTCCAAGCCTTCCGGGAAGTTCTTGCTGATATCCTTCATCGCCTCTTTCACCTTCGTGGCGACCTCCAGAGCGTTCGCCCCCGGCAACATATAGATACCCAAGATAGCGGCGTTCTTCCCATTGATCCCACTCTCCGTAGAATAAGAGGAAGCCTCCAGCGATACCCGGGCCACGTCGCTCATCCGGACGATCGAGCCATCCGGGTTTGCTCGCACCACGATATCCTCGAACTCCTTCACGGTAGACAAACGTCCCGGGGCCGTGATAGGCAAGGTGACATCCACATCCAGCACGGGCTGCTTACCCAGCTCGCCCGCCGCCGACTCCCGGTTCTGGTCTTTCAAGGCATCTTGCAAATCACTTACCGTCAATCCCATGTTGGCCAACCGATCCGGATATACCCAGATCTGCATACCGTAATAACGGCTACCGATATTCGATACACGACCTACGCCCGGGATACGGCGCAATACGTCCAACACGTTGATCGTGGCAAAATTACTCAGATAGATCTCATCGAACTTCGGATCGTCGGACATCAAGCTCAAGGTCATCAGCTGGCTAGGAGCCTGCTTCTCGATCGTGATACCATTTTGGATCACCTCGGCGGGCAAACGGCTCTCGGCCAGTTTCACACGGTTCTGGATCTCGACAGCCGCCAAGTCCGCATCGGCGGATACATCGAAGGTCACCGTAATATTCAAGCTACCCGAGTTCGAGCTACTACTTTGCATATAGATCATACCCGGCGTACCGTTCAGCTCCTGCTCGATCGGGGTAGCGACCGCTTGAGACACCGTCAAGGCGCTCGCTCCCGGATACGTGGCGCTGATCTTCACTACAGGGGGCGTAATCTGCGGATACTGGTCCACAGGCAACAATGCCAGTCCGATGATTCCGACAATCACGATCAGTATCGATAAGACGGTCGAAAAGACAGGACGGTCTATAAAGAATCCCGGTTTCATTGTTCTTCCTCCTCTCTAAGCGCTTGGATAGCCTTCTCGTCGCCGGCCTCTACCGCATGTACCTTCACGCCCGGCACCAATTTATGATAACCTTCTACCACTACTCGCTCGTTCTCGCCCAAGCCCCGTTCGATCACGACCTTGTTGCCGATCTCCGGGCCGGTCTGCACGAAACGCTTCTCGGCGATATCGTCCCTACGGATGATATAGATGAATGCACCTCCTTTCTCGATCGAGAGGGCTTTCCGGGGAACGACGATCGAACGCTCGCGGACATCCAGCAGGAGCTTCACCTTCGTGAACTGTCCGGGCAATAATTTCTGGTTCGGGTTGGATAGTTCCGCACGAACGCCAAACGTACCGGTCTTCGGGTCCACCAGCGGGTCGGCGAAGTCCACGATACCTTTTACCGGGTATTCCGAGTCGTCCGCCAAGGTAACCGTCACGGTAGGCTGCCAAGAACGGGTCGTATCCTGCTCGCCAAACTTCACGTTACGACGCTCGGCACGCAGGTAATCCAAGGCGGTCATCTTAAAATCGACCAATACCGTGTCACTTTTCACAACAGCCGCCAATTTCGAATTGACACCCGGGCCCACCAAAGCACCCACATCCACGAAACGCTCACTGATATACCCAGACAGCGGCGAGGTCACCACCGTATAGCTCAACTCCATCTCCGCTTGGTCTAGATCCGCCTTGCTCATGGCGATATTCGCCTCGGCATCTTCCAGGGCGGCTGTGGCGTTATCCAAATCCAGTTGGCTGGCGGCGTGTTGCTCGTACAACGGTTTCAGGCGTTCCACATCACGCCGGGCCTTGGCCGCTTGGGCTTGGCTTTTCTTCAGTTGGGCTTTCGCTTTCTCTACTCTAGCACGATATTTATCGGGATTAATCATAAACAGGGGCTCATTCTGCTTCACCCGTTTACCTTCCTCAAACAACATTTTCTCTAGGAATCCCTCCACACGGGCATGTACCTCGACAAAGCTGGCGGCACGGATACGTCCCACGTACTCGCCATAAATCTGCACGTCTTCTTTTGAGGGTTTGTCTACGATCACGATGGGCAATTGCTGCTCTTCCTTATGGCGGCAACCCGTCATCGCTACTACAAGGGCTATCAAGATAACCTGTACTTTTGCCAATCTTTTCCTGCTCATTCTACCTATATAAATTACTTATGTCACATTTGTTATGTAAAGAAAGAAAGAATCATTCCATTTTTCTCGAGGAGACCGATAATTAACATTACTTCACTTAATAACAAATCGTATAGCGTTTATGTTAACATTTATACTAAAATTAGGGTGTATCCAACCGGGGAATAAATCCACACCTACTGGGTAAGTCTACACTTTAAAAACAAAATCCTTTCGAATGAAACGTTTTCTCCATCCGAAAGGATTCCACATATATCAGATCTTTATCAATATCAATTATTATCGGTCAACCGACAACGCTTTCCACAAATTATCATCCGGCACGGGAGCGACAATTCGCACGTTCTCTTTTGAAACCGGATGGATAAACTCCGCGCTACGAGCGTGTAAGCTAATGCCCCCATCCTTATTGGAACGATCGAAACCATATTTCAGATCCCCCTTGATCGGACATCCCATCTTCGCCAACTGACAGCGGATCTGATGGTGCCGCCCCGTCTTCAAATCGATCTCCAACAGATAATAATTATCCGAATGGGCGATCAATTTATAACGCAGGATGGCTTTCTTGGCATTCGGCCGCTCGGTATCGTAAGCGTAACTCTTATTTTGCTTCTCGTTCCGCACCAGCCAATCCACCAACTCACCCTCATCCTGCGGGGGACGGTTCTTGACGATCGCCCAATACGTCTTGCGCACCTCACCGACACGAAACATCTCGTTCAAGCGAGAGAGGGCCTTGCTCGTCTTGGCGAAAATCACGACCCCGCTCACCGGACGATCCAGACGGTGCGTGACACCGACAAAGACATTCCCGGGCTTGCAATACTTCTCCTTCAGCCATACCTTCAGCATCTCCGAGAGAGGCTTATCGCCCGTCTTGTCGCCTTGCACGATCTCACGGCAGGTCTTATCTACCGCTATAATATGATTATCCTCGTAAATAACCTCCATATTACATGTTCATACCGCCGTCAACCTGAATAACCTGTCCAGATACATAAGAAGACATATCCGAAGCCAAGAAGGTAGCGATATTAGCCACATCCTCCACCGTACCGCCACGGCGCAAAGGAATCTTCTTGCACCACTCGGCACGTACCTCCTCAGACAACTGGGCGGTCATATCCGTGATGATAAATCCCGGGGCGATAGCGTTCGCACGAATGCCACGAGAACCCAACTCCTGAGCGACAGACTTAGCCAAGCCGATCATACCGGCCTTGGAAGCGGAGTAGTTAGCTTGTCCGGCGTTACCATGAACACCTACGACAGAAGACATATTGATAATGCTACCCGCACGTTGCTTCATCATGACCGGGGTACAAGCGTGGATAAAGTTGAAAGCGGACTTCAAGTTCACGTTCAACACAGCGTCCCATTGTCCCTCGCTCATACGCATCATCAAGCCGTCTTTCGTGATACCGGCGTTGTTCACCAAGATATCGATACGTCCGAAATCCTTCACGATCTCGGCAACGACGTTATGAGTCTCCTCAAAGTTAGCAGCGTTGGAAGCGTATCCTTTCGCCTTTACACCCAAGGCCTCGATCTCAGCCTGTGTAGCCAAGCCATTCTCATCGATCACTAGATCCGTGAAAGCGATGTTAGCGCCCTCTTGGGCAAACTTCAAGGCGATAGCCTTACCAATACCACGAGCGGCACCCGTTACGACAGCCACTTTACCTTCTAATAGTTTCATATTACTCAAATTTTTTAATATCAATGTTTAATCAAGCAAGCTCCCGTTGAATAGCCACCGCCGAATACCGTGATAGCGATCAAGTCGTCTTTCTTGAAATTCTTATCGTTCTGGGCATATACCAAGGCCGAGCTTACGGAACCCGTATTTCCCAGCTCCTCGATATTGTGTAAAAATTTCTCGTCCGGCAAGTTCAATTGCTTGGCGATATTCGCCATGATACGCATATTCGCCTGATGGCCGATGAAATAAGTAAGGTTATCCAGCGTATAACCGTTCTTCTCCAACAAATGAAGGACATTCTTAGGCATATAGGTACAAGCTTGGATAAATACGTCACGCCCCTCCGGCATCAAGATACCGCCGTCACGAGGACGCAAGTGAACCGCCTCCATCGCTTTCGACAAATGGCCGAGACCTTGCGTGTAAACCTCTACGATCTCGGCGTCGCCCTCACCGATCCGCTCCTTGGAGATAAAGAAAGCGGCGGCGGCATCACCCCATAAATGGCCCGCCTTCGGGTCTGTCTCATTATAATAAGCGGAGTTCTTATCAGCGGAAAGCACCAAAGCCTTGGAAGCCTTCCCCATGGCGAAATATCCCTCCACAACCTCCAAGGCGTTCAAGAAAGAAGAACAAGCCGAGGATAGATATAAAGCTTTCGCGTCAGCGATAGTATACTCATGTTGAACCGTATGCGCGGCCGTCGCAACCGTATCATAGGGAGAATACGAAGCGGAGACGATCAAGTCTACCTCCGTGATATCGTAAGGCAATTTGGGAAGAGCGTCCTTCACGGCCTCAAGGCTCATGGTATTGATATTCTCTTCCTCTTTCGCTTTCGAGCGGGTATGAATGCCCGTCCGTTGCTCAATCCACTCACTCGTCAACCCGTTTAATTCAAGAAAATGTTGGTTATCTACCCGTTCTTCAGGCACATAAAACCCTGTCGCATTAATAAACATCCTTAGTGTCTTTGATTTACTTAATCTTTATTCCGTTGAATATTAAATTCATCACATTGTCTCTACGTTTAATCCGCTGGCTGATATTATCACCCATGATCCCCCGGATATAGGGCACCTCCAGCCCTTTCAAGGCATGATGGAGCACGAGGGCGGTAATGTCCGTGTCCGGCATGCTGAATATACCCTCCTTCACGCCATCGTCCAATATTCCCTTAATGATCTCCACTTCCCGAAGGTCGAAGCTCTTGCGTACCTTCTCCACCCGCCATATATCACGGAAGAAGGTAGCCCGCAACGTACCGTTCCGAAACACCAACGCCTTTACAGCGTCCAAGCGGCTATAGATAAACGTCAGCAGCTTCTCGTCCGCCGGCAGATCCTTGCTGGCCACGTCCACCAGCATCTTATGAAGCTGGTCCAGCTCCGACTCCACTACCGCCAAATAGATCTCGTTCTTGCTTTTAAAGTACGTATAAAGCGTACGTCTCCCCTTACGAGATGCCTGTGCAATATCGTTCATCGTCGTGTTATCAACCCCCATGCGGGCAAACAATTGTCTGGCCACATCCACCAACATGTCACGTGTTTTAGAAACTGTCATCGGCATTGTATTGCACATTTTGATTAAAACTGTGCGCAAAGTACTTAAAAAAGATCGTATCTACCAAGTATATTAAAAAAAACTTGCAATAAATTTGTTTTGTAAGAAAATATCCCTACCTTTGCACTCGCAATCAAGAAATGATAGCAACTATATCGCGGAGTGGAGCAGTGGTAGCTCGTTGGGCTCATAACCCAAAGGTCGTAAGTTCGAGTCTTGCCTCCGCAACTAAGAAAAGCCTTCCGGTCTGTGACCAGAAGGCTTTTCTTTTTTCGTAACCCAATGGTTTACGGGGTGGGAATCATTGAGTTTTTCCCGTAATCCATTGACTTACGTACCGTAAACCATTCGCTTAAGCCCAACAAGTCATAGGCTTACGTCCGGGGGCTCTTATTGGTTTCCCGGACGTAGGTCCTACAGTTCCTATCTCAAGGCAGGCAAGATATATTTCCATATCAAGTTGATCTCGGCCTGCATATCGCCGATATTCGCGGTCATGGCGATTACCGCATCTTGCTCGGGCAATATAATAATGTATTGTCCATTGGCTCCATCGGCACGAACGGCGTTATGGCGGCAACGCCACATCTGGTAACCGTAGCCTTGCAACCAGTCGCTATCTTTCGGCTTCATCTTCAAGTTCTCCGGTCTCATACCAGCGGGCAAAGAGGCTATCTTGGAGGTGGTGGCTTCCTCTATCCAGCTTTCGAGAAGCAATTGCTTATCGTTCCATTTTCCCTTTTGCAGGAAAAACTGACCCATTTTCGCTAGATCCTCGGTCTTGAGATACAAACCCCAACCGCCGCAATTGATGCCTTGGGGACTCTCTTCCCAAGTAGCGCCGACGATACCCAGCGGACGGAACAGACGGGGATAGAGATAATTGATCACCTTCTCCCCCGTCACCTTCTGGATGATAGCGGAAAGCATATACGTGCCGAGGCTGTTGTATACGAAATAGGTTCCCGGTTTATGTACCAACGGCGCCGAGAGGAAGAGCTTTGCCCAATCGGCCTTCTCGTTCCCCTTCTGCCGTACTAAAGCGGTGGGATCGACATCATGGCCGGAGGACATGGTCAATAGGTGACGTATCTCCAGCTCTTTCAAGTAAGGGCTTACCTCGGCCGGTAATTGGTCGGGGAAGAAGGAGATCACCTTGTCCGTGACCTTCAATTTACCCTCCGCGACGGCAAAACCGATAGCCGTAGCCGTAAAGGTCTTGCTAACGGAGTTCAAGACATGCGGCGTATGGCGGTCGCCCTCACCCAGCCATTGCTCCTTTACGACCTTTCCATGCTGGAGGATCATGATACTATGTAAGTCTTGATCCGCCTTTTTCACCGCCCGCAGATAATTGCCGAACGCCTTATCCAAGGCTTTCGAGGCTTCCGCACGAGGGAGTTCCTTGGTCAGGTCGTTATAACTGATCAGGTCTATGTTCTTATCCTTCAAGGCTTGCTTCACCTTCGGACTGGTAAAAAGATCGGTCACGCCTTGACGGTCCATCGCCACGTTCTCGTAGCCGATATGCCCGACGGTTTTCATCTCCTCGTTATCCAAGGCCGGGTGATCCAAGAACATATAGCGTTTACCGGGTTCCAGCTTATCCAACATCCGGATGAAACTGGCCTCCTTCTCGGCCGGGGTCTTGGAGGCTCCATCATACCCGGAATAGGTGAAATCGTATTCCTGCATCGCCTCTACCCGATCCACGACCGGCAGATGATATTCCTCGGACAAGCGACGCATCAGCTTCACCACCTCCGGATCGAAACCGGTCGATCCCATATGGCCGGAGATATGGCTGATCTGGGGAATGTTCTTCAAGGCCATCTCTATCTGGGCCCGGGCCTCCTGCTCGATCTCGGCCAAGCTCCATGTATTCTCCAGAATGGCCAGACCCGGGTAGGCGGGATTCGGAGACATCATCGGCAAGAAATAGCCATTGCTATCGGTCAAGCTGGGACAATGCGTCAGCGGACGCCATTTCACGTTATCCCATTCGCTGGTCAGCGTCAGGTGAAGCCCGACATCTATCCCCGGGTTCTCCCTCAACAGCCGGGCGGCCTCGGGGAACCACGAGGTGACAACCATAACCTCTATACAGGTCTCCACCCCATTCTTATACCCTTCCATACACGCTATATTGGCGGAACGGAACGACCCCATGTCATCCGCACGGATGATCAGGCGGGGATTCGTGGCAGGCTGGCTGAATGCCGGCCACGTAGCGGCGAACAACAGGCAGCCGCAAAGGATTCTTTTTACATTTGAAGTCTTCATGATATTGATAAATAAGTAACATCTTTTCTATACTTGGGGATGGACCACACAGAAGGTGCCGGAAGATTTGCTCACCAACTTATCGTCGCAATAAATCTCGCACTCACAAAAATGTATATTCCGTCCCGCCTTGATCACGGTACCCTTGGCGATCAGCTCATTACCCCAAGCGGCCCGTAAGAAAGACATTTTCAATTCTGCCGTCAGCACGTCCTTCTCCAGCGGAGTCATCGTATAGGCGGCGAAACCGGCGATCGTATCCGCCAAAGCAGCCAAGACACCCCCATGCGTCACGCCGCTATATTGTCTCTGCTCGTCATGCAAGGGCATATGCGCCTCCACACGACCTTCCTCGATAACCGTGAAGTCGATCCCCAGAAAATTCACATAAGGATTCGTCTTCGCACGGTTAATCAACTTTTCTTTTATTCTCTCATCCATATCTTTTCCTTTAACGAACCGTTATCTTACAATCATCCAGATTATCGATAATGGCGAGGCTCTCCACACGTATGCCCTTTTCACGCAGCAGATTCCCGCCATCTTGAAACGCCTTCTCTATAATAAAACCCATACCCTCAATCACGGCTCCCGATTGCTCCGCCAACTCGACCATTCCCATGGCGGCGTTTCCGTAAGCCAAGAAATCATCGATAAACAGGATATGATCCTCCGGAGTCAGGAAATTATTGCTGATACATACCGTATAGTCACGATCCTTCGTGAAGGAATGGACCACGGTAGAGAGCATGTTCTCCATCGTCTTCGGTTTCTTCTTCTTTACGAAGACCACCGGCAGTTGCATGATATAACCCACCATAATGGCCGGGGCGATACCGCTCGCCTCGATGGTCACGATCTTGTTAATCTTACGATCTTGAAAGCGACGGATAAATTCCTCGGCGATCTTATACATCAACATCGGGTCCATTTGATGGTTGATAAAACTATCCACTTTAAGGATACCGCCGGGATAACAGCGGCCGTCTTGCAAGATGCGTTGCTTCAATAATTCCATAATTTGTTATTCTGTTTGATCTTCTTTTACACGTATAAATAAATTCGCGAGGATAGCCGTCAAGCCCCCCGTCGTAATACCGGAGGAGAAAATACCACGGATCACCTGAGGGGCGGCCCCTAGAATATCCGGCATCAGCTCCACCCCCAGCCCCAAGGACAAACTAACCGCCAACACCAACGTGGCCTTCCGGTTGATATCTTGGGCGGCGATAATACGGATACCTGCCGCCGCCACCGTACCGAACATCAGCAGGGTAGCCCCTCCCAGCACCGGATCGGGCATCAAGGAGAAGATAACGCCGACAACCGGGAATAATCCCAACAGGATCAGCATACCTGCGATATAATACCCTACGTACCGGCTGGCGACTCCCGTCAGCTGGATGATCCCGTTATTCTGGGCGAAGATAGAGTTCGGGAAAGAGTTAAAAACACCGGAGATAAACGAGTTCACCCCATCCGCCAGCACCCCGCCGGAGACTCGCTTCAGGTACCCTTCTCCCTCGATCGATTTTCCCGATATCATCGAGTTGGCCGTAATATCCCCCGTAGCCTCGATCGCCGTGATCAGATAGATCAATGCGATCGCCACGAATGAAGAGATATTAAAATCCAATCCATATTTGAAAGGAACCGGGATATTAAACCCTCTCAGGTTTTGCAAGGAGACAGCCTCCATATCCACCATCCCCATGGCGAAAGCGATCGCGTAACCGATACACAACCCTAGCACGATGGAACTCATCCGCAAGTACTTGTTCTTACAACGATTGAAGAACAAGACACTCAACAAGACGCACACAGCTACCCCGATATTACGCAAACTACCGAACGTACCGTTATCCATAGCCGTATACCCCCCACCGCAAGCGACCACTCCAACCTTGATCAAGCTCAAGCCGATGAGCAACACCACGATACCCGATACCAAGGGAGTAATCACCGAGCGCAGATACTTAAAAGTACGGCTCACGATCATCTCTACCGGAGAGGCGGCGATACAAACGCCGAAAATAAGGGGAAGCCCTCCCGACAAACCAGCCGTGATAATCGGGCCGATAAACGAGAAGCTGGTTCCTTGGATACATAGCAGCCCCGCCCCGACCGGTCCTAATTTACGACATTGAACGAATGTGGATACCCCGGAGGCAAACAGAGCCATGGAAACCAAGAAACCGGTCGTCTCCAGATCCAGTTTCAGCGCCCCGGCGATAATCAAGGGAGGTGTTATGATCGCCACGAAAATAGCCAGCAGATGCTGGATGGCGGCAAAAAGCGTCTCTTTCAAAGGCGGACGGTCATCGATCCCGTAAATCAAATCCGTATTCATCCTGTCTCTTATAGTTTCAAGTCTAATAAGGTCTCCCCTTTTGCGTTCAACACTCGTACACTCATCTCGTCTCCTTTCTTCCGCAATACCATCACCGTAGCCGAATCGAGCTTATAACCCCCGCCTACGATCACCGGGAAGTTGTTTCCCAACGAGCCTTTCGGGTGGAAGGCGTATTGATGCGTATGGGCGGATATATTCACGTTGAAAGGGGCTTTCGCCAACAGGCTTCCCCAAAGCTCCGGACAAGGCTCATAGGCATCTCCGTTTCCGTAGATAGGGATATGGTTCAATAAAACCCGCTTCGAGGCTTGCTTAAACTCCTTGCCGTTCAATTCTTTCGAGAGGAAATTCACTTGATCTTTCCGGAGACCGGTGAAATCGTTCAGGCCATAATACACCCATGTGCTATCCGGTTTATCCTCGCCGCAATCCAGCATGACGAAACGGGTATCTCCCCAGCTGAACGCCCCATATGTCTTATCGCCCACATAGTCAAACAAGGCACGCAGGCCGATCGAGTAAGCGTTGCGTATCTCGTGGTTGCCTCTTAGGAAGAAAGCGGGTACATGACTGGCGCCCACCTTCCCGCATAAATAAGCCAAATGATACAAAGCTTCTTTCTCATTGGCGGGATCGTCTATACAATCCCCGTTAAATACCACGAAATCATAAGGGATATCACGCACTTGCCCGTATAAGGCGTCTAGGGTCGGGATATGCTTATGCAGGTCGTTAAAGATCAAGGCCGTGAAATCCTTTTGGGATGCGGAAGGGAGCGTGAAGGTGTAGAACGGGGATACCGCCGTCTCGCCAAACTCTTTCTTATAGGCTTGGTAAAGCATGATTTCCTGCGAGCATACCCGGTAGTAATAGGTTTGCCCCGGTCGTAGGTCCGTCAGCCGAATCTTATTATGCAAGCCGTTGCATATCACTTGACCGTCCACGATGGTGCGGGCCTTCTTCAAATTCAGCGTGTCCGTACCGTATTCTACCCAACTATACGTAGGGACACGGGTCTGCCACATCACCGTTATGCCGCCCTCCGTAGGATTTTGCAGATAGGGCGCCGCATAAAAGATCTCTTCCGGCCTGGCCTTCAAGCGAACCTCCGTTACGACCGGGCGATGATCCGATGCCACCGCCTCTTCGGGAACCCATGCGGACAAACGGGTAAAGGGCTGTCCATTCTTTACATAGCCCGCTATATAGTCCAAACAGCTATCCGGCGTGGAAGCCGGGAAGGTAGCCTGTTTAGGATTGCTCAACAGTAGAAAATCCTTGCTGATTTCCGTGATAAAGGGGGAATGCGCCGTAGCGTTCCAATCCCCGGCGATAAACAGGGGTTTATGCGCGGAAGCGGCTTCCCGCCGAAGGATCGGCAAGGAGAGCATCCGGTCTTCCGGCGTCAAGGAAAGGTGCGTGCAGCAGAAGATATATCTCTCAAACTCGACCCATAGCAAGACCCGTTCCTCCTCCCGTCCGGGAAGGGCGATATAGCGGTAGCTCACCGGCTTCTCCTTGCTCAGCATACCTACTCCGTATTTACCGCCATCGAAGTCGATGGCCGGGGCGTAGGTAGGGAACATCAGGGTGCGTTCTCCCAACGTCCGGAGCACGTCGATCCCGCCGCTTCTTCCGGTCACGCTATCTACCTCCTGTACGGCGACTACATCGGGGGCTACCTTACGTATAGCCTCCGCTATACGCCCGAGGTCCGTCACCTCATCCATGCCCCTTCCGTTGCGGATATTATAGCTCATGATACGCAACGTATTCCGCTCGGCATCGCCGCTTTGCTGTGCCAATGCCTTATTTATGGGCAAGCATCCGATCAGGACGATCGCCCAAATAAACCATTTCCTCATAGGATTCGATCTAATGTTTATATTCATTTTATATCTATACCTTAACCGAATATCTCTTTCAATGACTGCTCGAACTCAGCGATATCCTCGCCGGAAGTATCCCAAGAGGTAACGAGACGGGCCTCGTTGATCTCCTCGTTCCACATATAGAAGAAATATTTATCTTGCAACTTCCTCAACGCCTCGGCAGGGATTGTGAAGAAGAGCTGGTTGGACTCGATCTTCTGCGTAAAATGAATCTCCGGGTACTGTCGTAGCACGTCCGCTAGCTTGGCGGCACTGATATTCGCTTTCATGGCGTTCTCCAGCCAGAGGTTATTTTCCAGATAAGGGATGAACTGGGCGGAGAGATAACGTAGCTTCGAGGCTAGCTGGGCGGATTGCTTCCGGTAAAATCGCAGGTTCTCCGTGATCTCCGGGCGGAACGAGACCACGGCCTCTCCCATCATCATACCGTTTTTCGTGCCTCCGAAGCTCAAGATATCCACGCCTGCGTCTACAGTCACTTGGCGCATCGAGCAATTCAGGTAAGCGCAGGCGTTCGCCAAGCGTGCTCCGTCCATATGCAGATACATATCGTACGAATGTAAGAGATCGGCGATCGCTTTCACTTCCTCTATCGTATAGATCGTACCTAATTCCGATACTTGGGAGATATAAACGGCCTTGGGTTGCGAGTGGTGGCAAACCCCGAAGTTCTTCAGATGGGGACGGATCAATTCCGGTGTCAGCTTACCGTCCGTCGTAGGGATCGTGACGATGGCGCAACCGGTCATCCGTGCGGGAGCACCACATTCGTCTACGTTGATATGAGCGGTCTCGGCGCACAGGATGCTATTAAACGGACGGGTTACGGCTTGCAGGGCCACGGAGTTCGCCCCCGTCCCGTTAAACACGAAAAAAGGAGAAGCATCCTTGCCGAACACTTCTTGTATCTTACTCGTAGCGGCCTCTGTCCAAGGATCATCACCATATCCAACCGCATGATTATCATTTGCCTTGATGATCGCATCCATTACCCGGGGATGCACGCCGGAATTGTTGTCACTAGCGAAACTTCTCATCTTTAAATCTGATTTTTCGCCAAAAGTACGGATTTAAGATGAGAATGAGGATATCCAAGTAACTATTTATCGCTATCCATTATGTTATTCTTATTTGTATGCGTATATGAATATATCAGATAAACGACACAAGGAATAACCACTATACTACAAAAGAATAAATAAGGTCCCATAACTATTTCCTCCTTTTTTTACTGTTTTCAGCCCTTTCTCCTTCCTTAAAATAGCGGGTACCCGCCCAAAAAGTAATTATAGCAACAATTGCCGCATTTATATAAATAATCCAACTCTGCTGTTGATAATTACTGATGAATGTGCTAATGATTCCGCCAGTCACTACATACTTAGCGATATCCATCAACCATTTTCCGATTTCTTTTTTCATAGTAAGATATTTTGTTTGTCAAGGCAAAGATAAATAGAATAATCCATATCGCACGCTATTTTACCTGAAATTGTTCCGTCGCGTAGAGGGCCTCGCCGGTTTGGGTCAGACCTTCGATGGTGATGGTGAAATCACCGGTCAGGTCGGAGGTGGTAAAGGGGATGGATATAGAGGACTCGCCGTTTGGCCGGATATCGGGTCGCCAAAGTAAGGTATGGCGGAAATCCGGAACGGGAGATCGCTTCTCGGTCTCTGTCCGGTAAGCGGGCATATAGAAGATGCGCTGGGCTTGCGTGCCCTCATAATCAAAGAACTGGGTGGAGTTATCGACTACCAGACCCGGGTAATTATGCTCGTAAGAGGAGAAGGAGGCTATACCGTCGAATATCTGCCCACCGAATACGTACTTACCTTTATACACATCGATCTTCCGGATTTTTAGGGGATCGTACTTAAAAATGACCTCATGATCGACGATGGGGATACCATCCAATAAAACCAATGAGTTACCGATCGTATACCCGATCCGCTCCTCGGTCAGGACCGCCAACCGGCGAACCCCATCCATCTTACGGAAGCGGAGGCCGGGGATAAACTCGATAACGACTTCCTCCATCGTCGTGAAACGGGTGTACTCGTCCAAAAGATAACTCCAATCCGGTTGCCACTGGAACCAAGGCTTCTCCGCTTTTTCCCGAACCAAGGAATCAGACCGGTAAGCATGCAACACCTGTAGCCCCACGCTCCGCTTCACCAACTCATCTTGCCAAGCGGGATTCAATCTCAAGGCGGGAAGCTCCTTCTCCGGATGCGTAGCGTAAGGAGATTCGATGTCCACCCGGTAGCGAGAAGAGGAAGGGGATAAAGCCACCGTCACGATCTCGTGCGTCCCGGATATGTGTCTCGTAAAGAAAGTCACCTCCCCGGCAGGGCCCAGTTGCCCCCCGAAAAGACGGATCTCACCCCCGGAAAAGCCCAATAAAGGCCTCACCGCCTCTTTAGACGAAGGTTCGCCCGTAGACAGATCGATCACTTTCCCCGTCAGGATCGGCCCCTCGTATTCCGCCAAGAATTTACGATCGGCAGGCGATGATCCCGTAGTAGGCATGCTTTGTTTCCAATCAACGATACCGCTCCGGGCGGAAGGTTTATACAAGTCAATCCCGGCGATAGAGACCGATAGGGTCTGTAGATCCGGGGGCAGGCCGTTTATCCGGATCTCCCCCCCTGAACGGGTATCATAGGTCATACGGTCCGGTGATACGGAAACCGGGCCCTCTCGCCTCGTAAAAGAGTAAGCGGGCAATAAAGTATCTGTCAGCAGGGTCTCGTTCGTCACGAAGGTGTTCACCACCGCCAGCGGCTTCTCAAAGAAGACCTCCTCCCCCTCGTTCCGCATATAACGGGTATAGGCCACCAGCCGGTAGTTTCCGGTCGGCAAGGTAGAAGGCAACTGCAGGCAACCATCGCCCACCCCCTTCTCCAGCACGAGTCGGGCTTGCACGACCGCCGAGGCGCTATCCAGAAGCTCCACATATCCCACCTTGCTCACGTCGGACAACCGTTGGTCCAAATCCGTGGCAATGAATTTCATCCATACAAGCTCGCCCGACAGATAAAATTGCTTATCCGTTTGCAGGTAAACCCGCTCTCGCAATTCCCCTGCGAGAAGCGTTTGCCCCGCCCATAAGAGGCAGAGGAGCGACAAGATCCATTGTTTTATCATAGACTTCTTCATAGCAACTAAATTATAAATGACTGGTAGGCCACCAAGAGGGCTTCTGTTTCGAACCAAAACGGCCGCAATCCATACAACGTTTCAGCGCATACGTATTACTCGCCGCATTCATCGGATTATAGGAAACATATCCGTAATCCGGATTATTATCATATTCCGATCCCTGTACGATCGTGCTTGCGCAGCCCGTAACCTCGGCCTCATATACCTTCTCTATCTCCGGAAAGAAACGCTTGAGGCGAGTCACTGTCGCTACTTCCACGAAACCGATCACCGGAACCTCCGGGTCCGTCACGCAACGGATATTCCCTTTCATCTCCGAAGGAATAGGGGCAAACAAGCTACCAGACTCCTCTATGTTCTTCTGCAAATTAAAATAGTAGTCGTAAGCCTCCCGGTGCAACGCATATTGTTCCACCTCCGCATGATACAACATCGAGAAACGGCGATCGCTGGGATGATACGAGGCGATACTTTTGTTAGCGATCACGTTCTGCGTCAGCCTATCGGAACTGCCTAGGGAGATCACCTTCGAGCTGTCCTTCCCCCAGCAATAATACCAATTATTCGATGTAAGTAAATCATATATTACGACCGTATTACCCATTTTCTCGGCGGCCATGAAGATCTCCGCCTTCACCTCCCAATTCTCCTTATACATCCAGCGGAAATAAGAGGATCGATCCGGGGCATTATGCGTAGACACACAGAGACGGACCTCCTCTCCCGGCCCCTTCTTCAGCAAGGAGAGAGAGTCGATCGGAGGCGTTATCTCCGGTCCCAGATAGTCCGACTCATACTCCAGCCCATCCAGCGAGATATGTAGCCGGTACCGGCTACCCGGGTCCAGCTCTCCCATATCCACCTTATACTCTCCCTTCCCGGAAGAATTAGCGCAAGTGAAAACAGCTCCATCCTCACGCTCCACCACCACCTTGGCATTATTCACGAACTCATCCTCCGTGAAATCGTCGGTCAGGCCCACGCTTCTCCGGAGCTTTATCGTAGTCTCGCCATTCGTGATGATACCATCCACGACCAACAAATCCCGTACCTGCTCCAAGCCCTTCGGCTCGTAATCCGTGACACAGGCGGACAATAACAACAGCAAAGCCCCCAGCCACCAATGAAAGCCTTTTATAGAATCTTTTATCTTCGCTTCTTTCCTCATCTCAACTCCCCCCTAAAATTTAATATTATAAGAGACAAACGGGATAGGCACCCCGAATATCGCCATCTTATATCCCTTTAATTTCCCGTTCTCCGATATATAATACACCGAGTAGGCGTTCTTTCGCCCCGTCAGGTTATAGACCCCGAAAGAGATCGTGCTATGCGTGAGCAACGTCAGGTGGTGGCTCGGCTCGATGTTGAACGAGGCGTCCATCCGGAAAAAGTCCGGGATGCGGTATTGATTACGGTCGGAATAATAGACAAACTCACCGCCCCCGTAATGATATTTGGAGACCGGCAAGGTGATCGGCCGTCCCGTGCTATAGTCGCAATTCAGCGAGAAGCTGAAACGATGCGTGAACTTATAGTTGCCCACGAACTTCAGGTCGTGCGGCTTATCGAAGTCGGCGGCGTACCAATCCCCCTTGTTCACGGGATTCACGATCATCGGGTCGTTCTGCCGCAGTTGCGTGCGAGAGTAGGTATAGCTTACCCAGCCGTTCAACTTCCCTTGCGTTTTCTTCACCATCAGCTCCACGCCATAGGCACGCCCCTCGGTCCTCAGCACGTCCGTCTCGATGTGGTGGTTCATCAGCAGCTCGGCGCCGTTCCGGTAATCTAGGTAATCCTTCATCGTCTTGTAATATCCCTCCAAGGAGACCTCGATCGTATTGCTCAAGAAATTCCGGTATAGCCCGGCGGCCACTTGCATACCCGTCTGCGGCTTGATGTTAGCGTCGCTCAACTTCCACGTATCCGTGGGCGACATGATGGTCGTGTTGGATAGCTTATGGATATTCTGCCGCATCGTATTAAAGCCGGCCTTCACGGAGAAGTCCTCGGTAAAGGCGTAGCGGGCGGATATGCGGAACTCGGGCCCGTGGTAGGTCTTGAACGCCCCGGTCTTATCCACCGTGCCCGTCACGGTAGCCAAGGAAGGCAGCTGGTCGTCGGCATAGAGATTATAGGTACGGGGCCCCAATACGTTAAATATGGAATAACGGACTCCCACGTTCAAGGAGAGTTGGGAGGTGATATCCCAACGATCGCCCACATAGATAGCGGACTCCACCGCTTTCTCCTTCTCCATCCGGTCCTCCTTCACCAACGACTCCCCGCCATAGGGAAGGTATTTCCCCGGCTCCAAGCCGTAGAACAACGAGCTGGCGCCGAAATCCAGCGTATGCTTATCGCTCAGGTAATGCGTGAAGTCCATCTTCCCGTACATCTGGTCGATACGGAAAGCGAGGGAATAAGCATTCACCGGGTTATCCGTATTACGGGTATTGTAGCCATAATGGTCGTAGCCAGCGGTGAGGACTCCCGTGAAACGATCCGAGAAGATATGCCTCCATTTCACCGAGGCGTTGGCGTTCTCGTAGGCATACCGCTCATCCGCGTTAAAGCGGAAACGGTCGTGGCTGTAGTAGCCATTCAGATAGAGGTTGTTCCGCTCGTCGAACTTATGGTTAATCGTGGCGTTCAGGTCGTAGAACCCGGCGTTGCCATCCTTATAGCCGCTCTTCTCGGGGAGTTTCTTCAAGATCCAGTCCGAGTAAGTGGTACGTCCGCCCACGATAAAGGAGGTCTTCTCGGAGAAGAGAGGCCCCTCCAAGGTAAGGCGGCTGGTCAGCAAGCCGATGCTCGCCGATCCCTTGAACTCCTTCTTGTTACCCTCCCGGCTGTTGATGTCGAGTACCGAGGAGATACGTCCGCCATACTTGGCGGGGATGCTGCTCTTGTACAGCTCCATGTCCTTCACCACGTCGGGGTTGAAGACGGAGAAGAAGCCGAACAGGTGGGTCGGGTTATAGACCGTGCCGTCGTTGAAGAGGATCAAGTTCTGGTCCGTCGCCCCGCCCCTCACGTTAAAGCCGCTAGAGGCCTCGCCCACCGCCTTCACGCCGGGGAGCGACATGACTACCTTCATGATATCCACCTCCCCGAATGCCATCGGTATATTCTTTATATCCTTCACCTTCAGGCGTTCCACTCCCATCGTCGTATTCCGCACGTTGGCGATCTTCTCGGAGGAGATCGTGACCTCCTTCAAGGTGTAGACCTGTTCCTCCAGCTCTATATCCAGCTTGCCGTCGGAATGGAGCATGATCTGCCGCCGGGTGTCCTTCATGCCCATGCCTTGTATGTACAGCTCGTGCCGTCCGGGAGGGAGGCGCAGCGTATAATAGCCGTAAGCGTCGGTAGTAGCCCCGATCATCGGGTCCTTCACGAACACGGCCACGCCCACCATCGGCTCGCCGGTCTTGAAATCGCTGATATTACCGGTCACCGTGACCCGGTCCGCCGCCTTGCCCGAGGCGTCGCCGATCTCGTAGACCTTGTTCTCCGAGGTAGCCTTCTGCTGCTTCCGGCCCGCCATCAGGGAGATACCGGAGCCTTCCTCGTCGCCATCGCCCTCTCTCCGCTTCTCCCGCAGGAAGAAGTTCTCGGGCAGGGAGGTCATCAAGGTGTTATCTCTCAATACAAAGAAGGCGCCGCCATACGAGGATACTTGGAAGGGAGTCCCCTCCAACGCACGCCGCAACGCCACCAAGGGCTCTTCCTTCTCACTGTGTACGCTAACGACCATGGAGTCCGTCTCCAAGGGTTGCCGGTAGACGGGCTGTCCGGTCTGCCGCTCGATAGCGTCGAACACGACATTTAAGGTTACTTGCCGGAAATCCAGATCGACCGTCCGCTGCGCCCTCGCCGTCCAGCCGGACAGCAGGCACATTACCATACCGATATATAGGCTCTTTCTCATGGGATCTCGTTTAACTGTTCATACTGTCTCACCACGGCTACGATGGCTTCCTCGGGAGCGTGCTTGAAATCCAGCTTTCGCCGCTTGATATACCGGGCCAGCTCTTTTTTCTTGGACTTGAGGACCTTCAACACGGAGCCTTTGCTCCTCACGGTATAGTAAACACCCTCCTTCCGGATATAATATTTTACGGACTGATCGAAGGATTCATCGACCTGCATATCTTTTATCGTTTTAGATAATATACAAGACCATTTCCCCAGCACGGTACACTTCCCTTCATACAACCGTAGGTAATAACCTTCCGGCAAGTTGCCCGACCGCTCGTCCGGATACCTGTAGAAGATATCGTACCCATGAAACTCTGCGTAGTCTACCCGATCGCTCGGCAAGACGATATTATAGCGATTGTCCGGAGAGAGCAGTAATAACTCATTCTTGTACAGGTCTAAGCGCATTTTCACGCCCTTGTAGAGAATGCCTTCGAAGCTAAGATCCCCGGATACGTATTTCTCGCTCTTCAAATAGGGGTGATTTCTTATCGAGGTGGGATATTTTAATTGCTCCTTCCCATGGTAGATCACGGATTGGCCGGCGGCGGAAGAGACATAGTCATCCACCGCATCTTGTGCCCTAGCCGTAACGATAGCCAACGCGCATACGCATAAAAACCCCAGAAGCTTTCTCATAAGATCCAGATTTAAAGTTTCATGCCAAATGTAAGCATATATATCCGACAAACCAACAACTTCCGAGGAATTATCACGTGGATAATATACCTTTGCGACGTTTTTAACTTTAACAATTAATCATATATGAAAAAAAATCAGTTTCCGGGAAGCGGAAACAAGCGTGAGAAAGCTGCTGGATAGTTTGGAAAATGCCCAAAAGGCATGGGTGGACTTGAAAAAAGACGCGAAAGGGGCGCATAAGTTGTTTAAAGACTACCAGCCGGAGGAGGATCTGGTTAAACGGGAGAAGATCATCTACACGGGCTCTGTGAAAGACTTCGTGCGGCTGACGCTGCCCATCCTCGATGACCAACGTTTCCGGGTGAACGGGCAGACGAACCGGGAAGCCATGATACGGGCGCTGGACGAGGTGTTCGAGATACACCCCAACGGCTGCCCGGAGCCAAGGAGCTTCCGGAGCATCCTCTCGACGGCGCAGGAGGAATACGGGAAAGCGCATGAATAACAAGCTTCCCGTTTTTCACAACAAAAGTTAAAACTTGGGAGGCGTCCCAAAGCGCCTCCCTACCTTAGCGGCATCAAGCCAGAGACACTGGCTCTTTTTTTATCACTTAAAAATATAGTATGATAAACACGTCATTATTCGCCCTTTTCGGACGATACAAAGGAGACGCCTCGCTAGCGGGCGTACTGGAAAACATCCAAAGAGGAACGTACAAGCAGCTCATCGACGAGACGCGGGAGGCGCTAGCGTCGGGCGATAAGGAACTGGCCGCCAAACTAAAGAAAAAACTGCCCGCTTTCACCCCACAGGCCACCTACTCCGGGAAACGCCTCGACCCTCACATCACCCGCTATAACCAATTGGTGGTACTCGACATCGACCACGTAGGGGAACGGGAGCTGGAGCGTATCACCCCGCTCGCCACGGAAGCGCCCTACACCGTGGCGTATTTCCGCAGTCCCAGCGGCGACGGGGCGAAACTCATCGCCTACGCCGCCACGGACGAGACCGCCACGCCGGGCAATCACCGGAGGGTCTACGAGGCCATGAGCCGTTGGTACGCCGCCCGGCTCGGCGTGGAGCTGGATACCTCGGGCAGCGACATCGGGCGGCTTTGCTTCGTATCGGACGATCCCGCCCTATACCTCTCGCCTGCCTACCGCCCTTGGCTGGAGGGTACCGGCGAGCTACCGGAGGGCCTCGCCCCGCTACCCCTTACTTGGAAGGAGGAGGTTAGCGAGACGGCTCCCGGGGCGAAGGAAAGGAAGGTGGCCTCGCCACTGGAGAAGGCACGCCGGACCGCCGAGCGGAAAGGCGCCTACGCCGAGGGCAACCGCAATAACTTCATCTTCGTCATGGCCGCACGGGCGAACCGGCTGGGCGTGAAGCGGGCCGAGATGGAGGCTTACGCCGCTACCGCCTTCGCCGACTTGCCGGCGGAGGAACGCCTCGCCGCCATCGAGAGCGCCTACAGCCACGTGGAGGAGCACGCCGCCGAGACGAGCGCCGCCACCTCCCGGAAAAAGGGCGGGGGCCCGCTGGACGTGGTCGCCGTGGAGGCCTATATATCCGAGCGTTTCCTCACCCGCAAGAACGGCGTGAGGGGGTACGTGGAGGTGGCCTCGAAGAAAAAGCGGAACGGCCAAAAGCCGGTCTTCAAGCCGGTGACCGACTACTGGGTGAACTCGCTCTGGCGGAGTCTCCTGAAGGACGGCCACTACTGCTCGCATAACGACATCCGGGCCATACTGATGTCGGACTTCAGCGAGACGTTCCACCCTTTCCGCTCGTATTTCGAGGGGCTGGCCCCGTGGGACGGGGTGACGGACTGGATCGGGCAGCTGGCCGATACCGTGGACACCACCCGGCCCGCCTTCTGGCGGGGTTGCCTCAAGCGCTGGCTTATCGCGCAAGTGGCCGGATCCATGGAGCTAGGCGTGGAAAACCATACCATCCTGCTGCTGGCCGGCGGGCAGGGGCTGGGCAAGACCTCGTGGCTGCGGAACCTCGTGCCGCCCGAATTGCGGGACTATCTTTTCACGGGCAATGTCAATCCCTATAGCAAGGGTTTCCCGCAGATGATGGTGGACTGCCTCTTGATCGTCATCGACGAGATGTCCGGCCAGAGCTACGCCGATCTGAACCGCCTCAAGGCGCTCACCTCCACCGGGGTCATCTACCTGCGCCGCCCATACGGACACTATGCCGAGACGCAGATACGCCACGCCTCCTTCGCCGCCACGGTGAACGACTTGCAATCGCTGCCGGACGATAACGAGTCTCGCCGCTTCCTCTGCTTCGAGGCCACACGGATCGATTACCAGTCGCCCGTGCGACACGCCGACATCTACGCCCAAGCTCTCGCCCTCTTCCGCCGGGGCGAGAAATACTGGTTCTCCGGCGAAGACATCCGGAAGATCAACGAGAACAACGAGACCTTCCGCCAGCGAAGCCCCGAGGAGGAGTTGTTCTTCACCTATTTCCGCAAACCGGAGCGTTTCGACACGCCACAGTATCTTACGGCGAGCGATATTATGACGAAACTAAGTGTATTTACACGTATCACGCCGACACGTTCCAATATAGTTACGTTGAGCAAGGTGCTGAAAAAACACGGTTTTAAGCTCACGAAAACTAGAGGAAAACTACTGTTTGAGGTCGCCGAGATCACCTCGGAACAGGTAAAAGCCAATTTTTTGCGCCCTAGGCAAGAGGAAGAGGATAGAGCCCAAAAGGAGAATGATATCTTTAAGGGTCAAGAAGATAAGCCGGAATAAAAACTGACTTTCTAAAATGAGCAGGGCGCAAAAGGCGCAAAAAACAGTGTCTGGAAAAACATTTTACAAAAAAATAAATATATATCACACTATAGCAGTGTGATGAAAAAATATATTTACAAGAAAAGTTTTATATAGGCACGTAAAGATGCGCCTTTTGCGCCCTAACCCCGGCACCGATATTCGTCGGGATTAAGAAACATGACCGGAAAACCAATGAGATACGGTCGCTAAGTCAATGGAATCCGTCTTGCGTTCCATTGACTTAGCGCCCCTATTCCACCCGGATACCATCCGGCTCTCACGGCTCGCCGAGCGACTCGATGATGGCCCGCACCATGGCGGGCGAATAGACCCGCTCGCCCTCGTGATAACCCAGCGAGAGGAGGCGACCGGGCAGGCCGGGATAGATCGTTATCCAATGTTGCAGCTTGCGGTGGGCCGAGCGGGGATGCAGGTCGGGCAGGTAGACCTCGGCCAGCTCCATCCGCCCGTATGCTCGTATCTTGAATGTCGTTTCCATATCCTAAAGATAGTGAATCTCCGGCATATATCCATCATTTTCCGGAGAAATAATTCACCCGAAATCACCCTAAGTCACCCAAAGCGACAAAGCCCCCATGCCCTGCCGTATCTTTGTATCAACATTAAAAAACAACACATTATGATCCGCTACAAGAAGTATCAAAACAAGAACGAGAAGAACGTGACAACCTTCAACAAGTGGTACGCCCGTGCCGTATGCGAGGAGACGGTAGACATCGCCGCCTTGGCCGAGCACATGTCCACCCACAACACCCCCTTCTCCACCGGCGCCATCCACGGTATGCTGAAGGACATGGTGAATTGTATCAAGGAACTGCTGATGGACGGCAAGAACGTGAAGATAGACGACCTCGGCATCTTCAGCGTGGGCATCCGCTCGAAGGGGGCCGTCACGCCGGAGGATTTCTCCACGCAAGGCAATATCATCGGCGTACGCCTCCGTGCCCGTGCCACGGGCAACCTCTCCAGCGCCTCGCTCAAGCTGACGGCCAAGCTCCGTGAGTACACCGAGTACTCGAACGGAGAGGTAACCCCGGGAGGTGGCGGGGGCGATTCCGAGAGCCCGGACGAGATTTAGGGAATTGAAAATTGAGAATTGAAAATTGAAAATTAAGTGGTATGGAGATTTCTGTTTTTATACGTGAATACGCTCCGCTGGCTGGGGAGGCCGGGCGGGCGTTCCGGATCGATCCGGTGGTGATCTTGGCGCAGGCGGCCATCGAGACGGGTTGGGGCGAGAGTACGCTCTGCCGGGAGTATCATAACTTTTTCGGCATCACGGCCTACGGGCTGCCCAACGTATGGTGGACCGGCCGGTGGACGGAGCTGTCGCCCCGCTCGCTACGTTTCCGGATCTACCCGGACGATAAGTGCTCGTTCATGGATTACTGCCGCCTGCTTCGCTCGGCCTATCCCCGGGCGGCCGACATGAGCGCCAATCCTACGGCCTTCGCCAAGGAGATCGCCTACAGCCCCTACATCAGCGAGGTGAACGGCGACAACCGGGAAGCCTATCGTAAGCTGATCGTCCAGCTTTGCCGAAAAATCAGCTCGCAACTATCAATCGTCAATCAAAAGGGCGGGCAGATGCCGCCCCTATCATCAACTGTCAACTAAAATGAAATACCTTGAACTCATCCTCCGTTGCCTCACGGCGCTCCTCCGGGTCATCTTCCCGCAGCATCCCCCTGTTCCCGAAACGACAGACGCTACCGGCGCTGCTCCTTCTCCTGCTAGCCCTCCTCTCCCTCCTCATGCGGGAGACGGAGGTGACGCTAGCGGCGATCGGCGCCTCGCTGACGCTCTTCCGCCACGACGGCACCCCTCCTCCCCACCGCCCCCCGGGGCGGACTGGCTGGGTATCTCCGGCTACACCCTCCTTATAGCGGGGTGCGCAGGGTGCCTCTTGAAGTACTGGGGTTATTAGAGGAAATGGGAATTTGAAGAATACTATTTTCTTCAAGCAAAAAGGGTATGCCGTGATGCATACCCTTTAACTTTTATTAAACCATCTATTCCTTTTGTGGTTATAAAAGAACATATAACCATCAATTATTCAAGACAAACTCTTCTATGGCATAACCGTTATATAAGTTGTCACTCCATCTACCCTAACTCCATTAACATATACATCACAAACTAGTCGATAAGAACCCGGAGAATATACGTTAATCGAACAATAATCACCATTCGGATAACAATAACAATTCCCAGAACCTACAATACTCCATCTAAATTCAGCACCACTAGGAGCATTGAACAGTTGGTAAGACGACCCTGCGTAACCACCACTAAACTTCAAAGAAGTTTCCCCCTTAATATACATAGCAGCAGCAACTGCCATTATATCTACATTATCGTTTTCCACTTCTACAGCTTGAATTGTAGAAAAAGAACACACAGAAAGGCACAAAATAATAAAACAGCATAATAACTTCTTCATAATTTTAAAATTTAATTGAGTTTCAATAAAAAAGAATTCTAAAATATAAGAAGACAAACTCTTTAAGAGCAAGAATCTGTAAGCACCATTCAAAATAAAAACGATAAGGAAGTCCCCTGCCTTCCTTATCGCCATAAACCTTTAGTTTCTCCAAGCTTCCGGCTGTACCAAGTACGGAGTACCTGTTTCCGGATCTGTACCCAAAGTCAAGATCTCATCGTCAGGAACGGGCAACATTGTCTTATTTGCCGGCAGGTAAGAGGCACCCGCAAACTTAGAGATATACTGTTTCTCATAGTCCACATAGGCTTTCAACTCACTAGCCATCACATCACCACCCCAACGGGACAAATCGAACCAGCGCTCACCTTCCATAGCCAACTCTAACTTACGCTCCATGCGAATCGCCTTGATACAAACATCTTTGTTTGAGAATGCGGCATGTGAAGAAGGATATTCGGCAATCTTATAATTAGCGGCTGGAGTCCCATCATCTAACTTAACAATATTAACATCCAAAGCCGCACGACGACGAATCTTGTTAACCTGCTCCATCGCACCTTTCAGATTCCCAGCGTTAGCCAAGCATTCAGCATATAATAAAGTCAAGTCACGAACACTTAAATATTGCAAGTTCATAGCAGAACCCGGTGCCCAACCACCATATAACGCTTTCATACCAGCCGCATCCTCAGCCTTGCTATATACATGCTTTTTCGGCATGAAGATACCGCCATTCGTAGCATCTCGTACCCAACCATTCTCTGGGAATCCCCAATCCTTATAAGGAATACCAAAACGACCTACAGCAAAATCCAATCGAGGATCGACCGCAATGTTATTATCGTTAACGGCTAGCACAGCATCTTGGGAACTATCGGAGTTACGAACAGATACACTTTTCTTCGTACGATATTCACCGTTCAAGTAAGGAAGGCCATTCGCATCTACTTGGAACGAATTCACCAACTCAAAAGAAGGCTGGTAGAAACCACAACATCCACCGGGACCTGTATTATGCGGATAAGCTAAACAGAAGGGAGCCCCCCCCATATTCTCTGCCGCATTTGAGTATTGTACCGCAAAAACGGATTCCTTACCATTTTCTGTCAAAGCATTGAAGTTATTGTCCAGATCATCTTCCAGTCCATAAGCCATACCCTTAGACGTAACACCATTTGTCAACACATCCGCTAAGATAGGTTGCGCTTCCGCCAAATCACCATGCCACATCAAGATCTTAGCCTTCAAAGCCTTCGCTGCGGATTTATTCGCCCGACCAACCTCACCAACAACCTTAGGATCATCCGATAAATTCGCTATAGCATCATCCACGTCGGCAACGACCAAACTATAGATATCTTTGTCATTATGCACCTTTGGGTCATTCTCTTGATTAGTCTCATCAATATAGGGGAGATAAACACCAAACACACGCATTCCCTCGAAATAAGCCAAGGCTCGTAAGAATTTCAACTCGCCTTTACGCATTTGGCGAATTTCCTCCTTCATATCCTCCGCTTTTTCCAAGACCTGAAGAGCCAAGTTAACACGTTTGCTCATTTGATACACCCAAACCCATTTTTGCTTGATATAGCCATTGGTCGACAATGTATTATACAATTCTATCTCATTCACCGTAGATTGGTCGTTAGGGTCTGATCCCTTGTTGGCATCACCCCCATAAATACCACCCCATACCCAGTTAAACGGAGAAGCTTGATAGGGATCGTATCCTTCCACAGGAGAGGCTAAACCCGCATAAGCACTAGTAACCAGCAACTCCACACCTTGAGCATTCGCCAAAGCCTCCGGGGTCAAAACTCCTTGCGGCTCCTTTCCCAAGAAATCATCGCCACAAGACCCTAAAGTCAGCATACTGGCAAAAGCCAACGCTAATATATATTTGTTGTGTTTCATAATAAAATTCATTTTAAAAGTTAATCAAATCCCTAAACATTAGAAAGCGAAATTTACACCGAACAAGAAACGCATCGTTGAAGGCCATCCACCCATATCAACACCTCTCTGTAGGTCTCCCCCACTTTCTTTGCCCATATCCGCATTCGTATATTCCGGATCCAATCCAGAGTAACCGGTAATAGTCAGCAAATTCTCGGCTTGTACATACAAACGTAAGTTTTGGATACCCACCTTAGATAACACGCTCTTCGGAAGCGTATAACCCAAAACCACATTCTTCAAACGCAAGAACGAAGCATTCTCTACGTAATAAGAGTTCGAGAATTTACCAGAATAACCATCGTTCGAATCCAAGATCGGCAAAATGGCATTGCTATTATCAGCACCGGGAGTCCAAGATTGATCACGCATACGCTCAGACTTGTTACCGTTGAACATCCAGAAGTCCGTAAAATATTTCGTATTGTTAAACAGGTCATTGCCGATAGTTGAATACCAGAACATCGTGAAGTCCCAGTTTTTCCAAGTAACCGTAGCGTTTAAGCCAGCGATCAAATCAGGATGGGGAGAACCGATGAACGTACGGTCTCTTTCCGTCAACTTACCATCCTTATCCACATCATCAAACTTAAATTTACCGACCCAAGCCTTGGCGGACTCAGCGTTCAATCCGGATTGTCCTAGAGGCGGCAAGGCCAAAACCTCGTCAACGTTCTCATAGAAACCATTCACCTTGTAACCATAGAACTCAGAGATAGCATGTCCTTTCGTCGTACGGGTCACGTTTCCATCCAAGCGAGTTCCCGCTCCCCACAAAGAGGCATCATCCGACTCCGAGATACGCAGTACCTCATTCTTATAATGGGAAAGGTTCAAACTTACGTCCCAAGACCAATCACCTTTTGAATCTCTATAATTCAAGTTCAAATCGACACCCGTATTCTTGATATCACCGAAATTGATATATGGTTTCTTGATCTCCGGGTTAGCAAACGCTGAATATTGAGCCTCGATCAACATATCCGTTGTCTTCTTCCAATACCACTCAGCACCAATATTGAATTTACCATTTAAGAAAGTAGCGTCCACTCCGACGTTCCACATCTCTGTAGACTCCCACTTGGTATCCTCGTTTCCATATTTATCTAAGATGAAACCTGTTGTAGTAGAATTATTCTGTCCGTTCAAATCGTAGTCAGAACGTTTCGGGTAAGTTGCAAGTTCCATAGCATAGTTCGTAATACGAGGAACCTCAGAGTTTCCTGTCTGTCCATAACCGACACGCAACTTCAAATCGTCCAACCAATCTCTCGTACTTTCCATGAAATCCTCTTGGGAAATACGCCAACCTAAAGAAGCGGATGGGAACACACCATAACGATTAGATTTTGAGAAACGAGATACACCATCCCGACGGATGATACCTGTGAACAAATATTTATCATTGAAAGAATAATCTACACGGCCGAACAAGCCAAACAAAGCAAACTCACCCTTATATTCGGAATTCGCCAAACGCTGGTTGTTATTCTCACCCATATTCAGCACCCAACTATTCGTATTATCCTCAAACAAATAATTGTAACGACGACCGGTCAACTTGCGTCCCAGACCGTCACGGATAGCCTCCGTACCTAACAGAACGGTAAGTTTATGGATATCATTAAAAGTCTTGTTATAGGTCAACGTATTCGTCCATACCCAACGATAATTAAACTCACTTTGTTCCTCAAAGTTATTCTGTCCCATAGACTCTGAGAACTCCGGATTTTTCTTTTCCATGCGATAATAATACCGGTTCGTATAGTCGATACCGAAGTTCGTACGGAATGTCAAGTCCTTGAAAATATCCGCCTCAGCCCATAAGTTACCAAAGATACGGTTGCGAGTATAATAGTTGTCCTTATTACGGACTTGATTGGCTACCGGATTCTGGAAGTTACCCGTACCGGAGAACTTTGATCCAGCGAAATTACCTGCGATATCATATACCGGAACCCAAGGAGAAGCACGATATGTCCACGAATAAGGATTAGATTCCGCTCCATTCGCACTCAAGCCATTATCTTTCGTGAAAGCATACGTTAAGTTCTCACCCACACGTAACCAGTCACGTACATTGAAAGAGGTATTCGCACGCACTTGATAACGCTGATAGTAAGAATCAATTACCGTACCGTCTTGTTTGAAATAGTTTGCGCTTAAGTTATACTGTCCCTTTTCCGTACCACCGGACAAGCCGATCTGGTGATTTTGAATCATGGCGGCACGATCTAACTCATCCCACCAGTCCGTATCTGAGAATGGTGCGTAAGTTGTAGTAGGATAATCATAGTCGCTCGGATCTATTGTAGTAGAACCCTGAGCACCTGATTGTGTCAAGTAATTCGGGATAGAAGGTCTATCCCCCGTACCAAATTGAGGATTACTTGGATAACCTCCGATATCACGCATAGCAATATTATTCTTCTGCGCCTCCCAATCTAGGTTCAAGCGATCCATAGAATTCAACACGTCATATTTCTTACCCGTCTTCTGGACACCAATATAACCGTCGTACGTTAATCTCGGTTGCCCGCTCTTCGTACCTTTCTTCGTCGTGATCAAGATAACACCGTTCGCAGCCTGCGCACCATAGATAGCGGCAGAAGAGGCATCCTTCAATACCTGCATACTCTCAATATCGTTCGGATTCAAAGTACTTAGATCCTGATTACGTGTTGACACGCCGTCAATTACGTATAATGGGCCGTTATCATTAACCGTATTGATACCACGAATACGAACCATTGAAGGAGAACCCGGAGAACCGGTCTGACCGATATATACACCGGCCGCCTTACCTTGCAACTGCTGGGTAGCGGAAGATCCGGAAGATGCCAAAAGGTCCTTCGTATCGACTACTGCCACGGAGCCTGTGATATCTTTCTTCTGCTGCGTACCGTAACCTACTACTACTACCTCATCAAGGTTTTGCGTATCTTCTTTCAAAGTCACATTTACCACTTCTCCCGAAGCCGGAATTTGTTGGGATACATAACCAATGTAGGAAACGACTAAAATGGAGTTGGGCTCAACTTCCAAGGAATACTTACCGTCAAGGTCGGTAATCGTACCGTTTGTAGTACCTTTTACTACAACATTCACACCCAAAAGGGGTTCACCCTTTGCGTCAGTTACCGTACCGGTAACTTTCTTAGCTTGTTGGGAGATGGACACATTCGCGTTAGACGCATGGATTGGAGGGGTTACACCCGCACCGACCATAAGGAAACAAAGTGCCAAACCCAGCCCGCTTTTAACAAAAGCCAACTGTTTGTTCATCATAACACAAAAATAGGTTAACATTAATAATTATATCCACTCTTCGGATATGGGTACAAATATAAATTATTATTCTCAATAAACAACAATAGTATGCATATTTTTTTCACATTCCCTTGAACTTGCGGATATGTGTTCGTACAAATAGCTATTATAGACCCAATAAGGCTTATTCTTGTTAACAAAAAGACACCTTCACAAGAATCAACAATATGTTAAAAACCGCATAAAAAATACAATCTATTCCTAATTTTTCCGAAGACTTTTAAACCTTATTATCAATCTACAGCACGGTAAATGAGTCTCTTGGGCCATATAAAAGAAAAGAGGACGCCGTTTTACCGACATCCTCCTAAGCTCTTATCGCATTAGATCCATGAGCCTTACCGGCTACCAGCTATCGATTTACTCACGATATTCGTTACGGCCTCTTGCATCTTCTCGATGACGCCGCTGTTTTCCATCCCGTATTCGGAGGCGATCGTCTCCAGATTCGGGGAACCGACCCAAACCTTGCCGTCCGCATCTTCCCAAACGGAGATACGTAGCGGCAGCTCCAAAGAGATAGACGGATCTTGCTGCATCAATAAAGTCCCGACTTTCGGTGAGCCGAAGACGATCACCTTATTCGGAGGCAGCTTCATCCCTACCTCGCTAGCGTTTCGCCCATGATCGAACATGGCGAACACGGAACCTCCTTGAGACTTGATAATCTCCTCGATCCGCCGCATCGTCTCATCCACGCTAAACGGGCTTACTGTTTTTTCCATCAAACGATTCTTTTTCTCCATGGCTGCAATTTTCTTTAGTTTTGTCAAGACAGGAGTCTTGACCGTCCGTACGCTCGACTTCCGGTCATTATTCAGCTGCTCATAAATAACGATTTTATTCTCTCCTTTGTTCAGCCATACGCCCGGTATGTAAAGCGTTTGCTGAGGGCCGGCGTACCAATAGCGACCGATATTGATGCCATTGATGAAAATAATGCCCTTTCCCCAATCCTCCATATCGATAAACGTATCGCCGGTATCGGACAGGTGGAAGGTTCCCTCGTAGAGAACCGGCTTATTCCCCAACGCCGCTACCTCGGGCGAGCCATTCTTATAGACATAAGGTTCGCCGGAGACCAAAGCCGGCATCCGGTCCATCGGGAGCTTGTACATCTTCCAGTCCGATATCTCGCTGCCGTTAATCTTGACCGAGCTGATGATCCCCTTCGTATTGCGTACGATCTCCTCGCCATAATTGATACGCCCCATGTTCTCCACCAAGATGTCCAAGGTAGCGTTGAACGGGATATCGATTTCCATCGCATATTGGTTGAAGCAACGGTTTAACTCGCCGACACGCTCGCCATCCACGTAGATCGTAGCGTAATCACGCAAGCCCGGTATCTCCAAACGGCCTTTCAGGGGTTGGTTGAAATGGGTAGAGTACAAGACGTAGCCGTATCCTTGGTTCAATTGCTCGAACGTGAGAGGTGTCGGAGACGCTACCGGTTCCCCTTCTTTCGCCAAGGCCAACACATCGGCTACCTTCGTCAAGGAGATCGACGGGATCTCGATCAGCGGTATAGGGGCTGGGGCCTCGGGGACGTCATAAGTGACGTATTTCCGGATCACGTTGCGGATCGAGTCGAACTTCGGGGTCACCCAACCCGCCTCGCTGATCGGGGCGTCGTAGTCGTAGCTGGTCAAGTCCGGCTGGATATCATGCTTCTTGTCGTAATTGGCGCCACTGGTGAAACCGAAATTCGTACCGCCATGAACCATATAGAAATTGAAAGAGACATCGTTTTGGAGGTACGTCTCCGTCTGCCTCGCTATGCCGGAATCGCTTATATCGGGGAATGGTTCCGCCCAGTGCATCAGCCAACCGGGATAAAACTCGGCTACCATATACGGGCCTACTCCCCCGTGATACTCGTTCACCACCTTTTTCAAGTTCTCCACGTTGCTCTCCCCGTTCGCCGTAGGCAACGCTCCCGGGGTGGAACCGCCCTCGAACAACCAGCTTCCGTCCGAGGTGAACAGAGGCACGTTGAAACCGGCGTCCGCCAATTGCCGCTTGATCTTGGCGTTGTAGCGGCGATGCTCCTCCAAGGGGATATCCTTACGTTGCGCCACGTAAGAGCCGAACTCGTTCTCGGCCTGCACCATGATGATAGGGCCGCCTTTCGATACCTGCAAGTCGCCGACCTGCTCGTAAAGCTTATCGATATAAAGCTTCGTGCGTTTCAAGAACTCCGGGTTATCCCGGCGGATCTCCATGCCCGGTATATTCTGCAACCACCACGGATAACCACCGAACTCCCACTCGGCGCATACGTACGGGCCGGGACGGAGGATTACCATCAATCCCTCCTCTCCCGCTATCCGGATATACTCGGCCAGATTCTTGTCTCCCTCGAAATCCCATTTACCCGGCTCCGTCTCGTGCAGGTTCCAGAAGACATAGGTAGCGACCGTATTCAAGCCCATCGCTCGCATCATCCGAAGGCGATGCCGCCAATATTGATGAGGGATACGAGGGTAATGCATCTCACCCGAGAGGATCGGGGTTACCTTCCCGTTTACATAAAAATGACCGTCCTTGATCTCGAACGTACGTTTCTCCTTGGCGAACGAGCCGACAGGTATCAGCATCAAAAGGAGCAATAGATAGGCGATTTTCTTTTTCATGGAATCCATGTGTTATAAAGATTTATTTTTAGGTTTAAGATCTCGTGGCAAATGTATGTAAATAAAAAGAGGATGCCAAATAAATGACATCCTCTCTAGCTTATATATTATATAATGTATAAGTCTGTATTAAGCTTGCTCCAACTGCAAAGTCTTAGTCGGCTGGTCGCAAACCTCCGTCGGACCGAAGTACTGGATCGGACCCGGATATACATAGCTAGTAGTCAAAGCCCACTCGTCACGGTTAGCGGCGAACGCCTTGAAAGGAGCGCCGTCAAGCTTAACCAAAGCCTTCTGGATAACCGGCTTCATCTCGCCATGACGTTTCTCCATGTTCATCATCATAGTAACAGGGATACCACCGGCGATCCATTGATCAGCGGGAGCGGTCGTGTTACGTACGGAAGACATATAACCTGTCTTACCGGCGGCGATCAAGCAAGATGCCGTGTAACCCAAAGAGTAGCAGTAGTCCGCATCGTAGTTAGACGGAGCGGCGCAACGACCCTCGTAACCGAAGAAGTGGTGTTGTGCGGCGAACTTGCCTACGTACTTGCCCTCGGCCTTCCACTCAGCCAATTTCTTGCCAACCATCTCAGACAATAACTTCTCAGTCTCGATCAAAGAAACCTGTACGTTTCCGTGCGGGTCACGGTCCAAAGACAACTGACGAGCTACGCCCTCCGGAAGAGAAGCGTACAGATCAGAGTTCTCCTTCGTCAACTTGCTGATGATATAAGCACGTTGCTCGCTCTTCTTGATCATCTTGAACTCAGCGTCGTGCTTAGCCAAGAAGTCGTTCAACTCGGCGATCAAGCGTTTCATAGCCGGAACGAACTCGATCAAGCCCTCAGGGATCAATACCGTACCGAAGTTGTTACCCTCAGCGGCACGCTTAGCCACGATACCAGCCACGTAAGTAACGATATCGTCCAAAGACATATTCTTCTCCTCAACCTCCTCGGAGATGATACAAACGTTCGGTTGAGTCTGCAAAGCGCACTCCAAAGCGATATGAGAAGCGGAGCGACCCATCAATTTGATGAAGTGCCAGTATTTCTGAGCGGAGTTACAGTCACGTTGGATGTTACCGATTACCTCGGAGTAAACCTTACAAGCCGTGTCGAAACCGAAAGAGGTCTCGATCTGGGCGTTCTTCAAGTCACCGTCGATCGTCTTCGGGCAACCGATTACCTGTACGCCGGCGCCGATAGCCTTGTAATACTCGGCCAATACGCAAGCGTTCGTGTTAGAATCGTCACCACCGATAATAACCAAAGCCTTGATATCAAGCTCTTTCAAGATCTGAAGACCTTTATCGAATTGCTCTTTCGTCTCTAATTTCGTACGTCCGGAACCGATCATATCGAAACCACCCGTGTTACGGTACTCGTCGATAATATCAGCCGTCAATTCCATATATTTATGATCGATCAAACCGCCCGGGCCCAAGATGAAACCATACAGACGAGAATCTGCGTTGTGAGCCTTGATACCATCGAACAAACCAGCGATCACGTTGTGACCACCGGGAGCCTGACCACCGGAAAGGATCACACCAACGTTCATGACAGGCATAGCCTTCTCCTCGTTACTCTTCTCGAATGTAACGATCGGCATTCCGTAAGTGTTCGGGAACAATTTCTTGATTTCTTCCTGATCGGCTACTGATTGAGTATACTCGCCGTCAACGGCTTTCACTGCACCTTTCAACGCAGCGGGTACCTTCGGTTGGTAAGCTGCTCTTGCGATTTGTAATGCACTCTTTGTCATTTCTTAATTGATTTATTTAGAAATTATTTGATACGTGTTCAAAAGTGACGCGAATATAAGGAAAAAAATCCGTATTAATAAAAGAGAAGGGGGATATGTTCATTCAAAATAGCATCGAAAAAAACTTCCGGGAAATCACTGGTAAACTTGCCCTCATCATTATAACCGATCAACCTTCAACAAGAAGAGGGTGTGTCACCATGAAGTGAACACGAGAAAACAGGTAGCTTACTGTATATTTTACTTGACTATTTTTTACACGGTCGTGTTTTTCCAAAAACACGTACGTAATTTTCAAGAAACACGGTCGTGTTTTTTCGAAAACATGTACGTGTTTTACTCAAATCTCCATCATAATTTATATCCATCTAATTATAAGCCAGTTATAAACCATTTCAAACAAATGCTTTATTGTATTTTTTTAATCCGTTTACTCTGTAGGCTACTTCAATGGCACAATAGAGTAAACTATTCATCAACTTGCACCTAATTATCACAAAAGACTTCGTATATTTACACCTTCTATTAACGTTAGTTAATCACAAAATTCGATGCGAAAAAGCCCTCTTGCACTCCTATTATCGCTTATCTGCCTGATCTCGTCTCATAACGAGATACAAGCGCAAGGACATCCCCCGACAGATTCATTGCGACAACGGGCCGCAGCGAGCGTGGGTAAGGAAAAGCATGATCTACTGATGCGTATAGCCATGTCCACCAACGATATCGCCGACTGGGACGCTACGCTCAACGACGCTATCGACCGGTACGATACTCCGGCTATCTGTCAATCAAGATTGAATCGTATACAATGCCTCTTTAATTTCTACTCCGTGGATTCGGCTATCATCGAGGCGCAGGAAAGCCTTCCTTTTATATTGGATGCCAAGCAATACAGTTTCTACTTCTCCACCTATAATACTTATATATCCGGATTGTTCAAGCAAAGACGGTTCGACGAGGCCCGTGAGGAAGCCACAACCATGTTCGAGACGGCGCAACAGGTTAAACAACCGGTAGGCATGACGATGGCCTTGCAGGTACAAGGCAGCATGTATTATAAACTCGGCTTGTACGACCAAGCCCTCACCTCGCTGGAAAAAGGGATCGCTATATGCCCCACTTACGAGAATGGCGAGAACCAAGTACTCTACATCTCGGCCGTTCTTTACGAATGGCTCTTCATGACCGCCCTGAAGGTAAACGACACGGAACGCATATCCCGTTACGCCGACAGCTATGCCGCCCTCGTCAAATGGAGGGACGAGCATGGGAAAGTAGATCCTACCGGACATTATCCTGTCACCTCCCGCTCTCTCCAAGCCTTCTCTTTCCTAAAGAAAGGGCAAATAAAAGAGGCGAGACGATTGTTGGATGAGGCAGCCCGGTTTATTCATCCCCAGATCCCGGCCAACGCTTATGAGCATTTTTACGAGGCTCGTCGAGAATTACGGAAAATGACAGGAGATTACCAAGGGGCTATCAAGGATATGGATATCCTGTTAACTGCTCATGAGGGTGACCTATCTTTCTATATGGACGATTTGTTGAAGAAAGCGGAACTTCTGGCTCATTCCGGAGATCCCCGGTCCTGTATATCGCTCTATCATACGTATATACAGGTGAAAGACTCGGTAAACCGGTTGGATATCGCCTCTCGGATGGATCAACTACGGACTATTTACGAGGTAGACCGGCTCAACCAAGAGAGGCAATACGCAAGGAACTGGATGTTCGCCGCCTTTACCGGTTGCTTGCTCCTTGTCCTTTTGCTAGCGGGATATATCATTTATTCCCAATGTCTAAAAGCAAAGAATCAAGTGCTTTACAGACGTATACAGGAACAGATCCGGCAGGAGAATAAGGCGGTGGAAACCATTAAGCAAATACCCGAGAACGATCTTTCCCGGGAATTACGTTTATTCGTAAACTTGAACGAGTTATTGGAAAAAGAAAAGCTATACACCGATCCCACCTTGAACCGGGATGATCTGGCACAACGTTTGGGGACCAACCGTACCTACTTGATGGAAGCCGTACGTACTTACAGCGGGAATATGACCGTCCGCGAATATATTTATGACTTTCGTCTAAAGCATGCCGCCGAACTGCTCTCCTCTCCCTCCGCCCTCTCGATCGATCAAATCTGCTATGACTCCGGGTTCGCTTCCCGCTCGGTATTTTACCGCCTTTTCCGACAGAGCTATGGCCTGTCTCCTAACGAATATCGAAAACTTGCGGAGAAAGAAAAAGAAAATTAAAATACTATATTTCAAAAACTTGCGCCACACGGACAAATGTTTTGCGCCACACGGACAGCTTTTAGGATTACTATTCGCATATTGAAGCGATATCTGTTAATCCTAAAAACAAGCTATATATGAAGACAAATTATTTTTTTCTCCTTTTCTTTCTTTTGATTCTGATGGGATGTTCGGATGACAAAAACATTCCGGATATCCCGGCCTCCACAGAGGATACCTATGAAGGAGTACACGATCTGATCAGTTTCACGAAAGAAACCGAAGATTTCACGTATGGAGACCTGACTTTCCACATCAAGACTCCCGACGGGAACATTATCCAACGGAAAGCCAAGCACCGGCGATTATCCGGGACTTCCCTATTCACTATGGAAAAAGGGCTGAAGGAGGGTAAATACCAGCTACTATATATGGAATATACCATCCAATCGGATTGCCCGGACATTGACGGGCGGAATGGGGAGTTCGGCATGGGGTGCTACATTACCGTCAGTGAGAATGGGATCTCCACCGAAACCAACCGTGACGAGCGAATCGGCCTGTATGGGAACGGTACGCCGGAAGATCCGTACCGGATAACCTCTGCCGATGATTTGGCGAAGATACAAGAAGCGATCCTCAACTTCCACAACAATGGTAACCTTGTTAATTCCTGCACCTGCTTCGAACAACAAAATGACATTAGCATGGCCAACTATAATGACCAATGCGGCTGGGAGGGCAACTGGTACCAGATCGGATTATCAGCCAGTTATCCTTTCACGGGCTATTATGACGGCAACGGCTATACGATCCGGGATTTGAAAATGTTAGATAAAAACGCCGTGGGCGCTAGTTTGTTCGGCTTCGTAAATCAAGCCATCATCTCGAATCTCACCATCGAGAAAGCCACCATAACCGGCTATGGAGCGCTATCGGCTATCGTAGGAGCCGTTACCACCAAGGGGGGAAGCATCAATAAGACATTTATAAAAGGGTGCGTAGTAAAAAAATCCACCATCGAAAGCCGTAGCGATGGCGTAGTCACGGACGGCATGGCCATAGGCGGGATCGCCGGCATGGTAGACCCGAACGTAAATCTCTGGATAGATTCCTGCTCGGTAGAGGATTGCACTATAAACGGGGCGATTGCCGTAGGAGGAATCCTTGGCGGAGGAACAGTGTACTCAATGACACAAATCACGAACTCCCACAACCGGAATACCAAGGTAACCGCATCTTACAATTGTGCCGGAGGAATCGTTGGGTACGCCGATACGCTCTATGTATATTCATGTAGCAATAATGGCACTATCAAAGGTGCCGCATCCACAACCGCTCCTCCCGGAAACCTTCCTGCCAATTCTATATATAATGTAGGAACGGGCGGGATCGCCGGAGGAAGCGGATTGAGCACCATCATTTCCAGCCGAAACAGCGGGACGGTGCAAGGAAGCAGGGGCGTAGGGGGAATTATCGGAAGCACACTGGTAACTACCCAGCCGAAAACTTATTATAATAACACGTTTATCGGTTTTTGCTCGAACTCGGGGAATATAAACGGCGACAGTTATATAGGAGGATTATGCGGTGAGGCGCAACTTGGCGCTTATAAATCGTATAATGAGGGTATGATCGAGGCTAATTCATCCTTCGCTGGTGGAATTTTAGGATTCGCTCCCTTGGCCTCCATCACCAACACGGCGAATTTCAATAAAGTAATCGCCTCCTCTTATAGCGGAGGAATAGCCGGTTCCATCCTTGCCGGCTCGTTGGGTATTAACACGAATCTAGGGGAAGTAGCCTCCTACCATGAATATGCCGGTGGTATGATAGGAAGGGCAGGGAATACGCTTGCCATGAACTATTGTTCCAATTTCGCGCCGATATCAGGCTCCTCATACCTCGGTGGTATGATCGGCGAGGTAGGCGACGCAAAGAAATGGACGATCATGGATGGCGTATCCTTGGGGTTTGCCACATTCGAGCTGGCGTCTACTCTTGTCGGATTTGTCCCTTTCGCTAAAATCGTGGGAGAAAGCGGAGAAATCCTTGTTAACTGCGCCCTTACAGTACTTAGCCTCGTCTTAAATGATATCGATATTTTATCAGAAGGTTTTAGCGTATTCGGGCTTATTTCACACGGTCATCCGGAGATTATAGAAACAGAGAGGCTGAAAGGTGTCATTACCCATGATATCGCCATGTTGGAATCAGACATGGACACGAAACTGGCCAATAAAATAGATAACCTATCGTTCGCAAGCATCAAACTGAGGAGCAAAGATATGACAAATAGGTTCATGTCTAATCGAAAGGCATTAACAGAATGGTTTGAAAGTGGGGCAAACCACCAGATTTATAGTGACGCGATGAATTATAAGAGAGGGTTGCTCTCCAAACAGATCCTTAAAAGCAAAAAAAACGAAGAAGTTCTACATACGGTTGTCAGTGGTGTTTGTTGCGCGGTCAATTCAGCCTTGCTTTTTGTTACAGTTATCACTTTCCCCGAAGGTGTTCCCGCTGTAGCCTTGATGGGAGGTGCGCTAGCGTTAGTCAGTTTCGGCAATTCGGTTTCAGCCACTCTTGATGATTTCGTGGAAAACTCCGTCGTTATCACACAATGCTTAAACGCCGGAGAGATTGGCCAATATAGCAGCGGAGGCTTGGTAGGCCAACTTCAGCAAAGCTGCCTTATCTCCGATTGTATAAATATGGGACGCTCAAATAAAAGAGCCAATGCCCTAATTGGAGTTGTCAATCCAAACGTAAGGGTAGGCAGGAACTTGAATGTCGGGGAGAATTGGTATCTTTTCGCACCTCCCGCATCCGTCTCTTATTTTGGGAATTACTGCATGCTGGGCACTGTAGAGCAACCGAATCCTGTGATTATGAACATATTCAGCTTACAAGACTTAAAGTCGGAAAAGACCTTTACTGGATGGGACTTTGATGTAAAATGGGAAATACCATCCAACGAAACAGGAAGTTTTCCGATCCCTAAGAAATCCGAGATGCAATTTGATAAACCTAATTTATAAATAAACGAACAAACATGAAAACATACACTAAAACAATATGGAATATATGCGCATGCATGCTTATCATCTTGCTCGGCGGATGCGCAGACGATGACATCATACGAAACGACTGCGGATCGACCTTGCAAGAGACAGAATCTCATCTAATAAGCACGTTCTCCTTGCCGGAAGGCAAAACTCCCATACAAGATACGAGAGAACAGATCTTTTTCCAGTTGAGATCGCTGAGCGATAACTCCATACAGCTCATGGAAGGTAAGATCCGGAAAAACGCGGGGATTCTTTCCTGTGAAATGTTTATCCCCAATAATCTGGTATTAGAAGATGGAGACTATATACTTTGGTTAAAATTCGATGAAGAAGGCAGCGTCTATCCACTAAGCTATCATCTGACATTCCGTGACAAGATGGTCAGTATGGTACGTGATACTAAATATATTTACGAGATGCTGAATGGCGAAGGTACGGAAGAAAATCCTTATCTGATTACTTCCACCAACGATTTCGCCTATCTCGTGTCTCAATTAGCCACGTACGACAGTAATTACGGATACGGGCAATTCTTCAAGCAAATAGCCGACATCAAAGCTCCTATCCCCAATTGCCTGTATCAAGGCAACGCTTATAAAAGCGCCCCGTTCGCGGGAAACTACGACGGTGATTCCCATAAGATACTAAACCTAACCTATCTCGGGACGAACGGCGGAGAGCAAAGCGACGCAATCGGGCTTTTCTCCATTTTACACGACGGGGCAGTGATCCGGAATCTTGATATAGAAGGAGCGGATATAGAGTATCCGGGGAATTGTTGCGGATTGCTTGCGGGAGTAGCTAACGGAAATATACGAATCGAGAATATAACCTTAAACGGGAATATCAAGTCCACGAAGGATAAGGTTGGCGGTTTAATAGGCTATATCGAGGGCAACGCCCAGTCGTTGGCACAAATCAGTATCCGGAATGTGCGATTAGGCGTCTCATTCTCGGAATCCGGCAGCTCTTATATCGGAGCGTTGATCGGCTGGGCCGAGAACGCTTCCATTCAAGTGGAGGATATCAGTAGCGACGGGATTTTCAAAAACTTGAGAGGGAATAATCATGTGGCCGGTCTGATCGGGAAATTATATGGTCAAATCGATGCCAGAAAAATTAAGCTGCAACATACCACCTTAAACGATTTCCCGATATCCGGTAACCAGAACGTAGGCGGATTGATCGGTGAGGCATTCTTACAGGCGGCATCCAGTTTCAAAGACATAACCATCGACATGCCGATCAAAGGTAGCTCCTATGTCGGCGGGTTAATCGGTCAGATCCGGTCGGAAGCCCCTACCAGTACCCTCATCACCATCGAGAACTTCCAGTTGTCCAATCCGGCAAATCGGTCTCAAATCCAAGGGGGAAGTTATGTGGGTGGAATGATCGGATATTCCCACAAAACACACGCAAACGCATTTACGATAGAACTTAAAGGGGAATCCTTGTTTCATGCCTCGATAACCGGGCAGTCTGTTATAGGAGGTATTTTCGGTTCTTTAGATGATACCCAAATACAATTTACCCCGGCCTCACAATTGTATATGGATAATGAATCCCTTGAAGCTTCTTCAGGGATTTGTGGCACTTTAGCCGGAGCCTTATCTTACCAAGAACCGGGGAAAGAAATTCTTTTGAATCCGGAAATATTGGTGATTAATCCCAACATCAAAATAAAAGGAGGAAATAACGTAGGAGGAATCATCGGAACGTTATATAATGGGACGTTGACAGGAACCTATACCCCCGAATTCAATGCCGCAAACGTAATCGTGAGCAAGATTCCACGACCTATTTTCCCGGGTAACATAAATTCGGAAAAACCCTATCGAGAAAATGCCGCTTCTGTTGGAGGAATTGTCGGATATGCCGATAAATCTACCCTCAGAAGACTCTTCACGCAACTTTCCATTTACGGCAGAAGTACAGTCGGAGGAATCATCGGATATGCGAGCGATACTCAAATATCAGATTGTGGCGTGAAAACAGAAACATTTAATAATGGGAATAATAGCGCCATTATGGTAGGAGGAATTATCGGACAAGCATCGTGCTCATCCCACTGTGAGTTTTCCAATCTAGTAAATTACAGTGATATCTCCTCAGGATCCAATTATATCGGAGGCATTTTCGGGAGTATGGTAGCAGGAACTAGCGTAAAGATCAATAAAGTCGTGAATTTAGGTAAGATATCAGCCACAAATAACGTAGGCGGTATCATAGGGAAAACTTCAGGAAAAGACATAGAGGTTTATGATGCGGCTAATTTCGGCGTAATCCAAGGTATCGCAGGAGATAAAGAATGCGGAGTGGGCGGTATAGCCGGTACCGCCGAGGATGCCATTACAATTTATAAATCCGTTAACCACGGAAATATCACCATAAACAGGAATGCCAAGTATTATGGAGCAGGAGGTATCTTGGGGTATGTGAAGCAAGGGGGAGCACATGTCCGTTACTGCTGTAACCGGGCAAATATAGACTATCCGAAAGATAAAGAAGACAGCCATGGCATTGGAGGTATCGTGGGTAGCATAGAAAAGGCTAACGATAACGACGACAGTTACGTACTGGATTGCTACAATATGGGAGAAATCAACGGACAGCAAAAAGCGACCAGCACGCTTGGTACCGACTATCGGGGAGGGATCGTAGGAAACCTCGGAAGCCACGGGAGATGTTACCGGGCCGTGAACGGGGGCTATGTCCGCTTTGGAAACGCAGGTGTCGGATACGGCAACAAGAATAACCTGACACACATCTATATCTCGCCCGGTACAGGCAAAGACTTTGGGGCAACGTCTATCCCTCTACCAATCAGAGAAGATAAAAATATTTACCAAGGATTCGACTTCACGGGAGATCATGATCCAAACCGGCAACCGGTCTGGGTTCTGGGTGGCACATATAGCTCGGAGAATAAAATGCTACCCTACTTGCATTCAGGAAAATGTTATTTCCAGTTCGCAAAATATGCCCCATAAAATACGCCCTCTTTAATACACTCTCTATATATCCATACCGGGCGCAAACTATTCATCGGTTTGCGTCCGGTTTTCACAAAAGACTTCGTATATTTGCGAAGTCAATATTCCATATTTTAATACATTACTTACATAACACAAATACAAAATGAAAAAGTATCTTACTCTTGCCGCAGCGGCTTTACTCTTGGTTGCTTGTAGTGAAAAACCGGGTTATGAGATCTCCGGTACAGTAGCGAACGCCGATCTAAACGGCAAATACGTTTACCTGTATGAATATGGCGTACAAGACGCCGCCCCAATGGATAGCGCATTGGTGCAAAACGGTACGTTCACGTTCAAAGGAACACAGGATGCCCCTGCCCTACGCAAACTCGCCTTCGCCGAGGATGTCGTGGAACCCAAACGTGCCGCTTCCGGCGAGAACGCCCCTTTCACAAGCATATTCGTATTGGAAAATGGTAAATTACAGGCTATTCTTGATGAGGCAGCTTCCGCCGTTTCTGGAACACCGGAGAATGACGGATTGAAAGCCCTGCAAGCACAAATGAAGACTTTGCGTGCGAATCTGGAGAAGCTTTCCGCCGACATGAAATCAGAGGATAAGGAAGTCGTAAGCGCCGCCGAGAAGAAATATGACGAGATCGACCAAAAGGTAACCGATGCCGTCAAGACTTACATATTGAATAATACGACCAAGCAATCCGCCGCCAAGTTATTATACGATTTCCGTTATAGCTTGGACGAGGCGGCCCAGAACGAGATTATCGCCAAGGCGGACTCCGCTTTCAAGGCCGTTCCAAACATCGATAAGCTCATGGCTCACCTAGATGTACTGAAAACCGTAGCCGTAGGCAAGAAGTTCGTGGACTTCGAGATGGCCGACCCGAACGGTAAGACGCACAAGCTATCCGAGTTCGTAGGCAATGGCAAGAACATCGTGTTGATCGACTTTTGGGCAAGCTGGTGTCCTCCTTGCCGCCGGGATATGCCAAATTTGGTAGCCGCTTACAAGAAATACAAGAACAAAGGTTTCGAGATCGTCGGTATCTCCTTGGATAGCAAGGCTGACGCATGGGCGAAAGGCGTAAAGGACCTAAATATCACATGGCCCCAACTCTCCGACTTGCAAGGCTGGAAAAACTCCGGTGCTCAACTATACGGGGTAAACAGCATCCCTCACACCGTATTGGTGGATAAGGACGGAACGATCATCGCCAAGAACCTACATGGCGAGGAGATCGACGCTAAACTTCAAGAAATATTGAAATAATAATAACAATAACACGATATGTCCGCCCAAATCACGTTAAACTGGACGAAGGACTCGACTTTCGAGACCTTGCTGGACGGCCATAAGGTTACGATCGACACAACAGCCGAGAACGGGGGTAATAATGAAGGCCCCCGTCCTAAGGCTTTAATGCTGGTCGCCTTGGCCGGATGCAGCGCAATGGACGTAATCTCCCTTTTCCTTAAAATGAGAGTACGTTTCGACAAAATCTCTATCGACGTAACCGCAGAGACTTCGGATACGATCCCGATGGTATATACCGCATTCCACGCTACATACCATATCGACGGGAACATCGGGGACGCCGCCAAAATAGAGAAAGCGATTCGCCTTTCACAGGAAAAATACTGTGGCGTAGGACTTATGATGAAAAAGATAGGCCCGATTACCTACGATATCTTACTGAACGGCGAACCGCTTAAACCACAAAAACATGAAGATTAGAAAACAGTTCTTACTTTTATTTATCTCTACCAGTCACTTGTTCGTATATGCGCAAAACACGGAACCTTCAATGTTTACGAAAGAGGCTAACGAACAAGTGGTGAAATCACTCCCATTTGATAACAAACAAGATTTTGAAGACGCTACCCGTGGCTTTATCGCCACGATAGACGAACCTTCCATTACCGACGAGACAGGAAAAGAGGTGTATGGATTAACTGTCTGGGATTTCCTGCGTCAAGAGACTCCGGCATCCGCCAACCCTAGTCTTTGGCGACAAGGGCAACTCAACCGCATACACGGCTTATTTGAGGTATTACCCGGTAAAATATACCAGATACGAGGATTCGACCTCGCAAATATGACGTTTATCCGTAGTGATAACGGTTGGATCGTCATAGATGTATTGCTCTCGAAAGAGACGGCCCTAGCAGGTTATAATCTTCTGAAGAAACATGTAGAAGATCTTCCGGTCAAGGCGGTTATCTATACGCATCCTCATGTGGACCATTTCGCGGGAATAGACGCTATATTGGAGAACGCCCCCAATAAGCCCGAAACGATCGAGATCATTGGCCCCAAGGGTTTCTTTGAAGATGCCGTCAGCGAGAACCTGATGGCGGGTGTAGCCATGGGGCGAAGAGCGACCTATATGTATGGCCGCAGTCTACCTAAAAATGAGAAAGGAAATATAGGTACTGGTTTAGGACAAACTACCGCGGCAGGAACTACGGGCTTGGTCCCTCCTACCCGTGAGATATCCGAGGAGGGCGAGACTTTACGAATTGATGGTGTCGAGATCGTATTCATGTCCGTACCCGGCGCCGAGGCTCCCTCGGAAATCATGATGTACTTCCCTGGGATGAAAGCTTTCTGCGTAGCCGAGGAAATCAACCGTACCCTGCACAACCTGCTGACCTTACGAGGGGCGAAGGTCCGGAACGGCCAATTATGGAGCAAATATATCGACCGGGCGATCACGGAGTGCGGCGATCAGGTAGAGGTATCCTTCTCTACCCACCATTGGCCGACTTGGGGCAATAAGAACATCGTCGCTTACTGGGAAAAGCAGCGGGATCTATATCGCTACTTACACGACCAGACACTTCACCTCGCCAATCAAGGATATACACCTCGAGAAATAGCAGAGATGATTAAATTACCAAGCTCTATCGCCAACGAGTTCGCCAACCGGGGATATTATGGAACCGTTAGCCATAATGTAAAAGCCCAATATCAAATGTATTTCGGCTGGTTCGACGGCATCCCCGCCCATCTGAACCCACTCCCGCCGGTAGAAGAAGGTAAAAAATACGTAGAGGCTATCGGAGGAGAGGACGAGATAATGAAAAAGGCACGAGAGGCATACAATCAAGGAGAATACCGTTGGACGGCTACTTTGCTGAACCATCTCGTTTTCGCTAATCCAAAGCATAAACCCGCCCGCCAATTACTTGCGGACACGTACGCTCAATTGGGCTACCAAGCGGAAAGCGGTCCGTGGCGTAATTTCTACCTGACCGGAGCTATGGAACTGACCGAAGGCATCGCTGGTAAAGGTAAGGCCAACTCAAACCGGGCACGTATGTCCCAGAACCTAAGTCCCGAAATGCTATTCGATTTGCTCGCTATCCAAATAAATGGAGAAAAAGCGGCCGATAAAGACTTAATAATAAATATTATCTTAACCGACACAAACGAACAGGCCACCTTGATCTTAAAGAACGGCGCTTTATCGAACCGCATCGGCCGGCTCCATCCGGCCCCTACCGTAACTTTGGAAGGAGACAAACAAGTCATCTACGCAAGCCTCATGCAGCCGGAGAGTATAGCGGCAAATCTGCAAAACCATAAGTTATCGGTAACCGGGAAACTTGAAAGCCTAAAAGAGCTATTCTCCACTTTTGAGGCTCCGGACGCTTATTTTAATATCATCGAGCCTTAAACCTTTCCCGCCTCTTGCATGGCTGGATTAAAAAATTTATCTTTGTGCGATCTTTAGAGAAAGCGATATTACTATAAAATTAGCATAAGGTTTTATTACACTTTAATATAATAAATTAGCGATTATGATTTATTCACATGAAGTTCAACACATGTGTGTTGTAAAGAAGGGAGCTAACCACCAGTGCGCTCCGATTCCTGAAGAAGGAAAGTGGGTTAGAGCAACTCAGATCACTGATATCTCTGGTTTGACTCACGGTATCGGTTGGTGCGCGCCGAAACAAGGTGGATGTAAGCTGACATTAAACGTTAAAGAAGGAATCATCCAAGAGGCTCTTGTAGAGACAATCGGTTGTTCCGGTATGACTCACTCAGCTGCTATGGCTTCTGAGATCCTTCCGGGTAAAACTCTTTTGGAAGCATTGAACACAGACCTTGTTTGTGACGCTATCAACACCGCTATGCGCGAGTTGTTCTTGCAGATCGTTTACGGTCGTACACAGTCCGCTTTCTCAGAGGGAGGTCTGCCTGTAGGCGCTGGCTTGGAAGACCTTGGTAAAGGTTTGCGTAGCCAAGTGGGTACGATGTTCGGTACATTGGCTAAAGGTCCCCGCTACTTGGAGATGGCCGAGGGATATTGCACGCGCATGGCATTAGACGCTGATGACGAAGTAATCGGTTATGAATTCATCCACTTGGGTAAATTCATGGATATGGTTAAGAAGGGTATGGACGCTAACGAGGCACTGGAAAAGGCGAAAGGCTCTTACGGTCGTTTCAAAGAAGCTGTAAAATATATCGATCCTCGTAATGAATAAGAAAACATTTACACGTGTCCTCATCGGGCTGAGTGTTATCACGGCTGTGGCTACGCTTATCACGTATTTCGTGATGAAGCCGGAGAAACCGTGGTTGGCGTTTTACGTGGCTTGTTGTGGCGGTGTATTGGTTTTCAACTTTCTGATATCTTTATTCCTAGTAAATAAGAATTTTAAAAAGTAAAAAAATAATATGGCTTTATTTGAAAGTTATGACCGTCGTATTGATCATATCAACGCGGTATTAAACGAATATGGTATCAACGGTATCGAAGACGCAAAGGCTATCTGCGATGCTAAAGGTATCGACCCTTATACAATGTGTAAGGAAACTCAACCGATTTGTTTCGAGAACGCTTGCTGGGCTTACGTAGTAGGTGCCGCTATCGCTATCAAGAAAGGTTGTACGAACGCTGCCGAGGCTGCCGAGGCTATCGGTATCGGTTTGCAGGCATTCTGTATCGCTGGTTCTGTTGCGGATGACCGTAAGGTGGGTATCGGCCACGGTAACTTGGCCGCTCGTCTGCTTCGCGAAGAGACTAAGTGTTTCGCTTTCTTGGCTGGCCACGAGTCTTTCGCCGCAGCTGAGGGTGCTATCAAGATCGCCGAGATGGCAAACAAGGTTCGTAAAGAGCCTTTGCGTGTTATCTTGAACGGTTTAGGTAAGGATGCCGCTAAGATCATCTCTCGTATCAACGGTTTCACGTATGTACAGACTCAGTTCGACTACATGACAGGTGAGGTGAACGTTATCGAGGAGAAAGCTTACTCTAACGGTCTTCGTGCGAAAGTTAAGTGCTACGGCGCTGACGACGTTCGTGAGGGTGTGGCTATCATGCGTAAGGAAGGTGTTGACGTATCTATCACGGGTAACTCTACGAACCCGACTCGTTTCCAACACCCGGTAGCCGGTACTTATAAGAAAGAATGTATGGAGAACGGTCACCCGTATTTCTCTGTTGCTTCTGGTGGTGGTACGGGCCGTACTTTGCACCCGGACAACATGGCCGCTGGTCCTGCTTCTTATGGTATGACCGACACGATGGGCCGTATGCACGGTGACGCTCAGTTCGCTGGTTCTTCATCCGTTCCTGCTCACGTGGAAATGATGGGCTTCTTGGGTATGGGTAACAACCCGATGGTAGGTGCTACGGTTGCTGTAGCGGTTGCTATCGAGGAAGCTATGAAGAAGTAATCAACTAAACAATAAAATAATTGTTTATATATAGACTCCTGTAATCTTGATGGTTGCAGGAGTTTTTATTTTACTTATCAAAAGGAGAAAAAAGATGACACTAAACATAGACCAAGAGAGTTGTATCAAATGCGGGAAATGCGTACGGGTATGCCCTTCGGATATATTCACGCAAGAAAGGGCCGGAGAGACGATCGGGCTGGTACGTGTGGAAAGCTGCATCGTTTGCGGGCATTGCGTGGACGTATGTCCGACGGGCTCCGTGTCGCACAGCGAATTCCCGCCGGAGAAAACGCATACGATCGATTACAGCCAGATGCCTACGCCGGAGCAGGTGATGTTGCTGATCAAGTCACGCCGTTCCAACCGGACATTGACCTCGAGGCCCGTACCCAAGGAGATGCTGGACAAGATCGTGGAGGCCGCTCATTCTGCGCCGACGGCTACAAACTCCCAAAGCCTTTCGTTTACCGTTGTCACCGATCCGCAAAAGCTACGGCAGGTGAGCGATTATACGATAGGTGTGTTCGACTCCTTGGCGAAGCTATTATTGAATCCCGTCGTGAAATGTGTGGTCAAGCCGTTTATGAAGGATGTCTATAAATACGTACCGGTATTCAATCGGTTGAAAGAGGAACACAAGGCGGGTAAAGATCCGATTCTCCGGAAAGCCACCGCCCTGCTACTGATCCATACACCGAAGTCCAACCGATTCGGAAGTGAGGACGCTAACCTCGCTTATCAAAACGCCTCCTTGATGGCGCAATCGCTTGGGGTAAGCCAGATCTATATGGGCTTTGTGCTCACCGCCATCCGGCAGGAAGGAAAAGATACGCTCGCCAAGACGCTAGGGATCGACGGCAAGATACAAGCGATCATGGCGCTCGGCATACCGGCTTTTAAGTATCCGAAGTACACGGACCGGAAAGAGATCGTCAAGAACTATATCGAGTGAGACTTGATGGAGACAACCTTGTCGACCGGGGTATGCGATCCATTGGATTACGCATCGTAAGTCAATGGATTACGATACGTAAGTCATTGACTTATGGTTCGAATCTCATAGGTTTACCGGGCTAGGATCACTCCCGATCACCAGAACTTATTATGCTCCGGGCTGTATTCAAAACCAGCGTCTTTAAGCTTTGTAAGAAGGGATTTCTTGTTCACTTGCAAATCCTCGCATAAATCGTCGAGGGAAGAATAATTGTCACGAAGTTTCATATTGATGAAGCTGAATAGCATCATCGGATCGTTTGGTAATGACATAATCTTACGAATAAAAATGTTATCTATGTTTTACAACACAAAGATAATGCTTTTTCGCCAGATGGAACCCAGACACGATCCTTATTATTTGAATATCGGTTCGCAACAAAACAACCTACAAACTGGTTTTAAATAACGAGAACTTATAATTCAATTGAATGACATGAAAAAATATGTATTAGTAGTAGCGGTAGCCGCAGCCCTATTCAGCTGTAGCGGCAACCCAAAGGCAGACGCCACGCAAACAGACAAGAACAAGCAGGAAACCGCCCAAGTACCGGATATGCACAACGCAGAGACTTCCTTGGATTACTGGGGTGTTTACGAAGGGACATTACCAGCCGCCAGCTCGCCGGGTATTAAAACGACCTTGACATTGAACAAAGATAAAACCTTTACCCTCCGCTCCGAATATATTGACGAGAAAGACGGTATTTTTAATGATAAGGGAACTTACACGCTGGATGGTAACGTCTTGACGGCGAGACAAGAAGGGGGAGACATCACGTATTATAAGGTAGAGGAAGGCCAACTGAAAATGCTGGACCAGCAGAAGCAACCCGTCACGGGCGACTTAGCCAAGTTCTATATCCTTAAGCAAACAAAGAAATTCTAGGCTTTATCCCCATAAGTATATACTTTCAAGGGCAAAAGCATACCCTTTTGTACATGAAAGTATATACTCATTTGCCTAAACCCAAAACTATTCCTACCTTTGCGTCCCTATATAACTATATAATTACTCCAATGAGAATAGCCGCTTAATTTATCTCAAGATGTCGTTCTTTCCATCCGGAAAGCCCTCTATCCGTATAGGGTTGATTTCGTGACGACAGATTCGAGGCTATCGTGAAACCGATCATCATCGGTATTTCTTATCCATTTTAGTATCTCACATTTTAAATCAGTTCACACTATGAGTATCGTAGCGCAAAAAATCACGTATATACATCCGGACAATCAAGTCTTATTCAAGGGGATCGACTTGACGATCAACAAGGGGCAAAAGGTAGCCTTAGTCGGGAACAACGGATCGGGAAAATCCACCTTCCTCCGTATCTTGGCTGGAACCTTGCAAGCGCAGGAAGGGGAGATTATCTATCCGACCCCACCCTATTACGTACCCCAGCATTTCGGGCAATATGATAACCTGACGGTGGCCCAGGCCCTACGTATCGACGGGAAACTAGAAGCCTTGCGGGCGATTACCGAGGGCGACGCCTCCCTCTCTAATTTCAATACGCTGGCGGATGACTGGACGATCGAGGAACGGAGCCTCGCCGCCCTGCACGCTTGGGGTTTGGAGCATATCCTCCTCTCCCAACCGATGCGCACATTAAGTGGCGGCGAGAAAACCAAGGTTTTCCTCTCCGGAATCGAGATCCACCAACCCTCGATCCTACTATTGGATGAGCCGACTAACCATCTGGATAAGCGTAGCCGGGAGAAGTTATACGATTTCATCACGTCTTGCCGTATCACCTTGTTGGTCGTCAGCCACGATCGTACCTTATTGAACCTATTAGCTTCCATAGCGGAATTATCCGTCGGGGGGATCACCCTTTACGGGGGTAATTATGATTTCTACAAGGAACAAAAAGAACAGGAACAGGCTTCCATGCAAGAGAAACTGGAAGCGAAGGAGAAAGAGCTTCGCAGGGTCAGGAAAACCGCCCGTGAGGTAGCCGAGCGAAAACAAAAGCATGAATCCCGGGGAGAGAAGCAAAGCGTCCGGAAAGGAATCCCCCGGATCATGATGGGCGGATTGAAGGAGAACGCCGAGAAAAGCGCCTCCAAACTAAAAGAGGTTCACGAGGACAAGATGGAGAACCTTGCCAACGAGCTAAAGCAAATGCGCTCCTCCCTACCCGACCTTCAAGGCATGAAACTGGATTTCAGCGCATCCGGCTTACACGAAGGCAAGATATTGGTTACCGCCAAGGAGATCAATTTCGGTTACGCCGAGGCCGGCGATCTATGGCCCTCCCCGATGAGCTTCCAGATCAAGAGTGGGGAACGGTGGCTGATACAAGGCGATAACGGTTCCGGCAAGACGACTTTGCTGAAGTTGATTACCGGCCAGTTACCGCCTCGTAGCGGTTCCTTGATCCGTGCGGATTTCTCCTCTATCTATATCGACCAAGAGTACTCGATCGTCCGGAACGACCGGACGGTGTACGAGCAAGCGCAAGCCTTCAACGAGCGTCATTTCCAAGAGCACGAGATCAAGACCTTGCTAAACCGTTTCCTCTTCCCGCACGACACGTGGGAGAAGAGCTGCGGGAAGCTGAGCGGAGGCGAGAAAATGAGGTTGGCTTTCTGCTGCCTGATGATCAGCAACCAGACTCCGGACCTGTTTATCCTAGATGAGCCGACCAATAATCTCGACATCCAAAGCATCGAGATTATCACCTCCATGGTCCGTGCGTACAGGGGCACGATCTTGCTGATCTCGCACGACGCTTATTTTATTCGGGAATTGGGTATCCACCAAATAATAACTACCTTCGCGGGTAGGTTAAAGACGAATTTATGAAGACGTTACTTGACGTGCATACCCATACGGTAGCCAGTGGGCATGCCTTTAGCACCCTGCAAGAAATGGCAGTGGCCGCCTCCGAGAAAGGATTGAAGTTACTAGGTATAACAGAGCATGCCCCCGGCATACCGGGGACATGCTCCCCGATTTACTTCCGCAACCTACATGTGGTTCCCCGCCGGATATACGGTGTCGAGTTATTGCTCGGAGCGGAATTGAACATCATCGACTATAAGGGTACGATCGATCTGGGCGAGGAGTACTTCCCGATGCTGGATATCCGGATAGCGGGCATCCACTCGCTTTGCTACAAACCGGGAACGGTCGAGCAGAATACGGAGGCGATGATCGGGGCGATCCGCAACCCGCATGTCCACATCATCAGCCACCCGGGAGACGGCACGGCCGAGGTGGATTTCGAGCCTATCGTATTAGCGTCCAAAGAGCATCACACGTTGCTGGAGATCAACAACAGCTCTCTCAACCCGGTCCGCAAGAAACTCACCGCCAGAGATAATAACCTCACGATCTTGCGCCTATGCAAGAAATACGAGGTTCCTGTGATCTTAGGTAGCGACGCGCATATATCTTTCGATATAGCCCGGTACGATCATATCTACGAGTTATTGCAAGAGACACGATTTCCGGAGGAATTGATATTGAACGACAAGGTAGAGGCGTTCAAGAGGTTCATAGGGAGATAAGCGGTGCCTTACATCCGGGCAGGTACATTCCTGTAGCCGGGCAGATACACGTACGTACCCGCCCGGGTGCATCTTTACTTACAATGTTCCTTTATTAATTTGTCCACGACAGGATCACCCAACTCCTTCGCCTTGTTGAAAGCCTCGCACGCTTCCGCCTTCTTACCCTGACGGACGTAGCAGATGCCTCGCAGACGGTAGCAAGAGGCGAAATCCGGAGCGATCCGCAAGGCATTCTCTAAGCTCCTCAACGCCTGATCATAGTTTTCCATACGGATATATACGGACGCTTCCTCCGCCGGATAAGTCGGGTCGCCCGGATTCAAGCGGATCGCGGATTGGATATCGGCCAAGGCGCCGGGGAAATCGTTCATGCGGAACTTCGCTTGCTCGCGGTAATAGAAGAAGCGGTCGCCGACCTGTCCTTTCAAGAGATCGTAGTATAAATCATAATCGTCCACGGCCTCCTTGTATTGCATCAGTTTCAAGCGGAGATCCACCCGTTCCAAGATATAGGGAGCGGCCTCGTTCGTTGGCGGGTTGCCGCATTTGGCGATGGCGCTATCCAGCAAGGCGATGATATCCCCGAAGTTAGCGCCCCGGATATTCGCCTTCGCCTTCGCCGCCCAATACCAAGAGGTAGAAGATGCCATATCGCTATCGTTCACCTTCATATAATCATCGAACGCCTGCTCGAAATCTCCTTTATAAAAATGGATGTCCCCTTCCAATTGGCGATAGACCGGCAAGTCCTCCTCCCCGATCGCCTTTTGTATCGCCTCGGTAGCGGCATCGACGGTCCACTGCTCTTTATTCAAGGTCGTATCCGCGGCGGCCACGCCGTAGATCAGCTTGGCTCGGTTGAACCAGATATCCCCTTTCCGCTCGCTGAAGCGGGAAGCCGTGTTTATATCTTCCAACGCCTTATCCAGATAAGCCCCCTGCTCGGCCTCCGTAGGAGCCAGATCCGCACGGTGGTAAGCGTAATGATTGGCACGGTTCAAATACCCGTCGGGAGAATCCGGGAAAGTGGCGATGAAATCATTCAAGGTAGCCAGATACGTCTTTGGGTCTTGCGAGCTTGCCATCAGATATAAGGAAACCTGCGCTTGGCTCACGTCCGACGGCCACGCCTTCCGGATACCAATCCGGCTATAGGTGGAATTAAAGGCGTCCGCCGACTGGATCGTCAGGCTATTCGCGTATCCCGCCGAGACCGCATAGGAATCTTCTTTCTTCCCCGACGCATCTTCCTGCGCCAAGCCGAACACCTCGCCGTCCGCCGTCAATACAGGAGCGTTTACCTGCCCGCTCTCCAGCGCCATCGACAATTTATAATAGCTGAACGGCTCCTTCAACTTACTGACCTCCGAGACCGGTCCTTCCCCGAACTTCGTGATCTTACCGGTCGAGTAAGGCATCAGATAAGCGATAACTCCTTGCGAGATCGGCTCACGGGCGATCGGCAAGAACACAGCTTTCTTCGGAACCTCTACCTTGAACTTGATCACATCATATAATTCATCAGCCCCCAAGATGCGGCTTACCGGATATTCTTTTCCGTCGGCGTCGGTCACGGTCGCCCTCGCCGCATCCTTAAACAAGGAATAGCCGGACAACGCCTCACCGGTCTCGGTTATGAAAAATCCCGTACCGGACGCTTTCTTCTGGTTATCTTTTCCATAGGTAGTGACAGTAACCACCGCCTTTCGTTGCTTATCCATCCATTTGGGCGCTTTCTTTTGCGCCGCCACCCAAAATACTTGGCAACAAATCGTAATCAACAGAACAATTCTTCTCATTTCGTTTTCATGTTATCAGAATATACGTCGCAAATGTAAATATTTATACCGGATAGGCGAACAAATTAGGGAATTAATCTATTATGAGTATATTTGCGGAAACACTTATAAAAAACCGCGAGATTATGAGACTAAAAACATGTATGCTTATGTGTAGTTTATTCATGGCGAGCTTAGCCTCCGCTAGTAACTTCGCCTCGGATTCTTTCAAGACCAAGAGCGGAAAAGAACTGACCATCACGTTCATCAAGCACGGCAGCCTGATGCTTACGTACGACAATCATTCGATACAGGTAGATCCTGTCTCCGAATACGCCGATTATACGACTTTCCCGAAAGCCGATATCATCTTGATCACCCACGAGCATGGCGATCATCTGGACCCGAAAGCGATACAAGCTGTCGAGAAAAGCGATACGGAAATCATCGCCAACGAGAACAGCCAAAAGAAGCTGGGAAAAGGGAAGGTCCTAAAAAACGGCGATACGGATACCTCCATCAGCTATATGAAGATAGAGGCCGTCCCTGCCTATAACACCACACCCGGACGGGATAAATATCACCCCCGCCACCGGGATAATGGCTATATCCTCACGTTCGATGGACTAAGAGTCTATATAGCCGGCGATACGGAAAACATCCCGGAGATGAAAGACCTGAAAGACATCGACATCGCTTTCCTTCCCATCAACCAGCCTTATACCATGACCGTCCCACAAGCGGCTAAAGCGGCCCAGATGTTCTCGCCTAAAATCCTATACCCTTACCATTACGGGGATACGAAGATCGGCGAGTTGAAAGACGCCTTGAAAGGTAGCGGCATCGACGTTAGGATACGGGAGCTACAATGACGACAAGGCACGGCTCGCCTTTAAGATATTCCGCCGGTACACCCAGCAAGCCAAGAGGAAATAAACGACGCATTGCACCCACAACGTCACGTACTCCACACCGACTTGCTCAATCGACGCTCCCATCGAGTTGAGCTGTACATAGGCCAGCGTAGCGGGAGCCGCCGGAACGATATAATGGGCCATTTGCCAATACCAAGGCATCAATTCCAAGGGATAAGAGACTCCGGAAAGGAAGATCAAGCCTACCGAGAAGAAGGCGATCATCAATAACGGAGCCTCCGAGTCCGTAAAGAAATAAGAGGCGGCCAGCCCAAAGAAGCTGGTAGCCAACAGGAAGGGTATCAGCAGGATCAAGGTGTTCAGATAATTACCGATATCCGGCAGGCCAAACAATAGCGGTATCAAGCCCAACAAGAACAAAGCGAAAATCGTATACAATACGCAATACACAAAGGTCTTGCTGATTATCACCCTAGCGATCCGGCCAAAGGATAATCCCTCGGAGGCGAAACGAACGATGGTACCCGAATCCCGCTCTTCCCCGCTTATCATACCGATCACCATCAACAAGGTCTGGAACATAATGACGATCAATACCGCCGGGATCAAATAGGTTCCATATCCTTCCGTAAAATTATACAACGCCGTCCCGACCACTGATATGGGTTGCGCCGAAACGATCTTGGAAGCGTCTTGCTGGGGCAAGAACACCAACATCTCCGGACGATACCGATCGTTCAACGCCAACATGGCACCGCTGGAAGCCTCCTGCATCGCCATATAATATAGGAAAGCGCTTGTCGTCTGGTACATGATAAACAGGGACTCATTCCCTCGTGCCACCCGGGTCTCGAAATCAGAGGGAAGATACAAGATACCTACGGCATCCCCCTCCTTCATCCACTCCTGCGCCTCGGCGTAATCCAAACCATCGGCGATTACCGAGACTTGCGGAGTGGCGTTCAGCAAACGGATGTACTCCCGGCTCAAGTCGGTCTTTGAGTCATCGACGACTACCACCGGGGCGTTACGCACCAGATCCGGGGCATACATATAATTATACAGCAGGCCATAGAGAAATATACCTCCTACCAAGACGAGCAAGATAGCGTAGCTCGTGGAGATCGTCTTAAACTCGTCCTTGACCAAGGAAGCGATATCCGCCAAGGTTCCTTTCATATTATCGGATGTTCTCATATTTATGACTTAAAATAGCGGTTTTCAAATGTGGCAACAGCACCAATGCCAATAACATAAACGCAAACAACGAACTTACGTTTACCCATGTATAAGGGAATCCGTAATCGCCATACAATAAGTTCTGGTTGATCTCCACGAAATGCCGTACCGGAAACAGGTACGAGGCGTAATGTACGGGAGCGTACATGGAATCGACCGGGAAAGTAACGCCGCATAAAGTAGCCCCCAGCGAACCGACCATCGACACCACGCTAATCACGATCGCTATAGCGGGAAACAACGAGAACAGGAATACCGCCAACGCTTGCGTAGCGACCACGAATAAGATCGCCGTCAAGTTCAACGGCCAGAAACCGCAAGCGAAAGGAATATGCATGACCCCGAACATGATGTAGTTAGCGAAGACGCTCATGATACAAAAGATAATCGTATAAGGGAGCAGTTTGCCCACCACCGCCACGAACATATTCATCCGTGCCGCCTCCAGCCATTCATCGCCTGTCCGGAACTTGATCTCGCTACCGATAGCGTACACCGTAACCAGCAAAATGATCACTTGGAAAAAGACAAAGAAAAAAGGATTGCTCAGATAAACGGAATAATCCAGATCCGGGTTGAACAGCGGGTGGCTACTGGATCGTACCGGTAATAGGAAGGTGGTTATCTGATTCTCCCCCAGCCCCATCGCCGTAGCTTGCACAACCACCGGGGCGAGGGAAAGCGTACGCAGCAGGGTCTCGAAGGCCCCACGTACCTCACCGCCCACGCTCAACAAGGCATAGTGGTAATAATACGATAAAGTAGCGTCACGCCCCGCCGTGGCATCCGCCTCAAACTGATTGGGGATCACTAAATAACCGTAGATTTCTTTTGCTTGGGTAGCATGGCGAGCGGTCTCTTGGTCCGTATAATGCCGGGTTACCCGGAAAGTCGGTACCGCCTCTACCTGCCGGATGATCTCCCGGGACATGGAGGTGTTGTCTTGGTCCACTACCGCTATCGGTATATTCTCCATCTGCCCGCTTCCGAAAATCGTAGACATGAAGAATATACAGAACAGAGGCAGCACAATACACACCCCGAAGTATAACCTCCGGGAAACCATGCGATCCAGTTCCCGACGTAAAACCATATAGAAAGGACTCTTCTTTAGCATAGCGACAATAAATTATTTAGTTGTAGAGACGGGGGCGTGCCCCGTCTCTACAAATGGATAGTATTAAGGGAGTTGATAGAGTACGGACATACCGGGACGCAATCCCTCCACCTTCTCCACCGGTAAGGCATGTATCTCGAAGGTCCGCAAGTCATAGCTACCAGTCTGCTTGGTAGATTTCCAAGTAGCGAAACTGCCCAACGGACTGATATAATTGATCTTGAACTCAATATCCTTCTTATCGATCGCCGGTACATCGGCGACAAACGTTCCTCCCATCTTAAATAAAGGCAAACGATCCTCACGTACGTTCAATACCACATGCACGTCATCTAATACGACTAAGTTCATGATTGGCATCCCGGCCCCAACCAACTCTCCCCGTTTCGGGAAGATAGCGGAGATTTGTCCCGATTCCGGAGCCGTCAACCGAGCATCCTGTAAAAGAGCCGCTACCTCCTCCACGGTTCCTTGCGCCGCCGTCACCAACGAGCGGGCGCTCTCCTTATCTTGTATCTGCGCCCCATCTACCGCCATTTGATATTGGCTATAAGTGGCACGTTCGGCGGCTTCGGCCGCTTTATACATGGCCTCCACCTCATCTTTACGCTGTGAGGTTACCACACTATCTTTATACAAGGCATTCACCCGATCATAGGTAATCTTCGCCAATTGTAAATCCGATTTGGATTTATTCCACAATTGTTGCAAGGAAGCGATGATTTGCTTTCGTGTACCCTCATCCACTTTCTGGTGCTGATACTTCGCGATGTTCTCCATGGCGTTCACCTGTTGATATTTAGCCAACGCCTCCGGACTATTGATGACTACCAAGGTATCGCCTTGGCGTACATTCTGTCCCTCTTTTACCAGAAAGGTATCGATACGCCCCGGTAACTTACCGGAGATACGTATTTCCGTTGCCTCGATCTGCCCTTGCAAGATCACCGGCTTCTTTTTCAACAAGATCATCCCGATCAACGAGACAACTATAACAATCGCCAAGACTGCGACGAAGGCCACACTCAAATATCTCTTAGTTTTATCCATAACCCCTAAATTTTCAATTTTCAATTCTCAATTTTCAATTCCCCAAAAGCTCCTCGGTCTTTCCCTCCATCTTGTATTGGTGGAACTGCTCCGGCGTACCGCAAACAGACAGCAGATTAATCAAGGCTACATCATACTGATAATAAGCCAAAAGAAAAGCGGTCTTCACCTTCGCCAGCATAACCTCGGCATCGACTACCTCCGTAGAAGTAGCCATTCCCTCTTGGAAAGATTTCTTCCGCACCCGGACCAGTTCCCGGCTCATCTCGATCGTCGTATCCAAAGCTTTTACATTGTCCAAGGCATTTTGTAGCTGGCTGTAGAATTTATCGATACCGACCTCCAGATCCGTAATCGCCTTCTCCTTACCCAAACGAAGCGACTGACTAGCGATCTTTGCCTGCCGGATGGTTTTCTCCCGGTTCAAGCCATCAAAGATATTCCACGTAAAACCAACTCCTACCATCGTACGAGGCAGCAAATATTTATCCAATCCGTCAGCGTACAAAGTCTGTTTGCCGAATAAAGCGATATTCGGGACATAAGCGGACCGGCCGATCTTTAGTTGATTATCGGCTACAACCTGCTGCAATTTCAATTGATTGACTATATAATTATTCATCGGAACCAGATCCTTGAAGTATTGGGCCGGAGGAAGTGCCTCATTAATAAATAAAGGAGTCGTGGTACGTACGTCGCTCCCCTCCTCCATATTAATCAAGCTTTTAAACGCCTGTTGGGCGACCGCTAAATCCTTACGGGCCGATTCCAGTTCTCGTTTCGCCTCGTCCATACTCACCTGAGCGAACAGACGCTCGGCCCGATTGATCATCCCGTTTTGCTCTAATTTAAGGGCTTGGTCATAATGGGTTTTCAAAGAATTGTACACTTCTGTTTTTACGTCCACCACGCTTTGTCCCAGACGAAGCCCGAAATAAGCCTCGATCAATAAGGATTGTTGGTTAGCATCCACTTGGCTCCTATTCACCTCCGCTATAGAGACCATCGTCTTTCCGATCTTGTTCGCGTAGATACGTTTTCCTCCCGTGAAAACAGGCCACGTCACCGTAGCGTCTATAGAAGTGATGTTTTGGGAGATCAGCGGAAGCGAGAAAGTACCTTGCCCGATCTTATCCAATACCGACATGATCAACTCATTATCCGGGATATAATTATGGACAAACTCCTTCGCCGGTTCCGTATATTTACTCAGCGACTGCCGTACCTCTATCGGATTCGACATATGTACGAAAGCACCCGCGGCGTTCACCGACGGATACCAAAAAGCGTTTAGCTTTTGATGCTCATTCCGAGCCCATTCCACTTCTTTCCCGGCTATTTTCAAGCTTTTATTTTCCTTATGAAGCAGGTCGAGAGATTGTTCCAAGCTTAAATCCACATCGTTCCCTTGGCTCCATGAAGCGCATGGAAGAAGATACAGCAAAAGAATACTGTAAGATACTATATTACTCACCATAAACTCATTTAGTAATTGACGTTCAGTTGGAGTAATAACAGCGAAAAAGGGAGGATTGTTTTTACTTCTTTTTCAAGTTGGGAAGGAACCAAGTAACCAGTCCTAAAAGAGGCATGAAGCCACATACGTTGTAGACAGCCTCTATTCCATAATGATCCGCCATATTTCCTAATACGGCCGAGGCTATACCCGCCACACCGAAAGCAAATCCAAAGAAAAGTCCCGAGATAAGACCTAATTTATAAGGAAGCAACTCTTGCGCATACAACAAAATAGCCGGGAACGCCGATGATAAGACCAACCCCACGCAAAAACTAAGCACGATCGTCCAAACGAATCCCACATGCGGCATCAACAAGCTAAATGGGGCTGCCCCTAGAATCGATCCCCAAATCACATATTTCCGTCCTATCTTATCACCGATAGGACCACCCGCCAAGGTTCCTATGGCCGTAGCGATCAGGAAGACGAACAAACAGATCTGCGAAGTCTGTACACTCACCCCGAATTTATGGATCAAGTAAAAGGTATAGTAGCTATTCAAACTAGCCATATAGATATATTTAGAGAAAATCAAGGTCAGCAATATCGAGATCGAAAAGACTGTTTTTCCCAAAGAAAGAGGCATCTCCACATGCGTCTCACCCGACTTCTTCTGCCATTTCACCCGACTCAAATACGCCTTATACCAACGGCAGATAGGAATCATCACCAAAATAGCGACGAATGCCAGTATAGAAAACAAAGCGATATGAGTCCGTCCATAAGGCGCCACCAATAAAGCAACCAGTAGCGGACCTAACGATCCGCCCAAATTACCACCCACTTGAAAAAGCGATTGTGCCAATCCCCTACGCCCTCCCGACGCTAGCGAGGTAATCCGGGACGCTTCCGGATGCAAAACCGAAGACCCGATACCTATCAAAAATACGGAGATCAAGACCCAATGGAGCGTAGAGGAAAAAGCGAGATTCAACAAGCCGACCAACGTAAAACTCATACCAATAGGTAACGACCAAGCCACGGGACGCTTATCAAAAACCAAACCGGTTATAGGCTGGAAAACAGAAGCGGATAATTGATAAACAAGCGTAATCAACCCGATTTGGGCGAAGCTCAACGCTAAATCATCCTTGAAAAGTGGATAAACCGCCGAGATAACGGATTGCAACGAATCATTCAAACAATGCGTAACGCTTAACGCCACCAATACCCGGAATGCTGTTTTATTTACCGGCTGTTGTTTAGAAACCTGCTCCATGACTGTCCATATTTCTATTTAACCTCGTGCTCATTAACATTTCAAAAACCACACAAAAAGTTAGCTAATTTCTAGAAAAACAAACCCTAAGAGCCTATTTTAACCATAGTTAATACAACTATTCTTTCGGTTCTTTTCATTTCTTTATGTTAATCGGCTTAATCTTAATACCTATGAGCCTTGTTTTCTCAGTGATACTTCAGAGCTGTATCCCGGAATGAGCATATATCTTATAACTCACTCCCAAAACAAACGCCAAAATCCCTTATCTGCCATCATTCCGACCCGAAGTTAAAGATCGAGATCATAAACGGGAACAGCCTCTGAAGTTTTTTATATTTATTCCTCTTCTTCTCCCTCGTTCGCCGAATGTAAGATAAAAGTAGTAGCGCCAATCGTTACGATCGTACCTTCCCCGATACGTACTTGTTCTTTTTTACCGACCAATACATTTTTCACAAAAGTCCCGGTCAAGCTAGGAAAGTCACGCACCATATAAACGAACTTGCCATTAGTGTCTTTCTTTACATTAATCACACAATGCTTACGCCCCATACTTGGATCGCTCGTGATAATAGGGACATCTACACCTTCCGTATCCTTATTACGGCGACCAATCACATTATCTCCCATCACTAATGGTAGATCTTGCTTAAAAGCAAAACCATTCTCGATAATGGTAATATAACCGCAAGAGAAATCCGGTTCCTTCACCTCTTTTTCCTCACCGGTAGCCGTCTTCACCACCTTTCGGCCCAATTTAATCTTAAATTGCGCTCCACACTGCGGACAGACGAAGGCTAATACCTTCCCTTCCGGATATTTGGTCTCATCAAAAGACAACTGATTATCACATTTTGGACAGAATACTCTTTTCATACACTTAAATACAGGATCTAGTATTACAAACGGAGCGCAAATTTACGAAAAAACCTTCAGCTACACTCCTAAAATCTCATGGTTATGATTTTTTGAAACAAAAAAGGCTATCCATCACGGACAGCCAATCTCAATTGTTAACCTTAAATCTAATACCATGAAAAACACAGTGCAAATATAGAGGTTTTATGTTATGTAGCATAATGTTTTATTTGCAAATCTCATTTTCTTAACCAGATTTAACAAAACCATGCTTTAAAACATATCCGTAAAATAATATATATCCCCTTAGAACTTAGGTTCATTCTCTTTAATCTCCTTCAAAGGCAAGGTAAACCAAAAAGTGGAACCTACTCCCAATGTAGATTCTACCCCGATTCGTCCCCCTAGGTTCTCGATAATATTTTTGCAAATCGCCAATCCTAATCCGGTACCTTGTTTGCAAGCGTTCAACTTAACAAAACGATCGAATATAGTTCTACAATCTTCCTCCGAGATTCCCATTCCCGTATCCGAGACCGAAACTCGTATTTCATCATTCGATACCTTATAGGCTAATTTGATCTCACCTTCCGAAGTAAACTTAATCGCATTTGTCAAGAAATTAGAAATAACCTGTACGACTCGTTTCGGATCTGAGAAAACAGTCACGGGTTGTGAGCCCCGATCGAAAACAAATCGAACGTTTTTCGGAATCTTCAAGGCATGTACCGCATAGGTTTCCTCACAGATCTCCTTAAAATCAAAATTTCTCTTCGTAATGTCAAAGGTTCCCGCCTCAATCTTTGAGAAATCAAGGATATCCTCAATCAATTGCAGAAGCAATTCACTATTCTTGTCAATGATATCCACATAAAACTCTCGTTCCTCCTCCTCTATCTCCTTGGTCTCTGCCAGTATATTCGCGAAACCAACAATAGCATTTAAAGGCGTACGGATCTCATGACTCATATTCGCCAAGAACATAGACTTAAGCCGATTCGCCTCTTTAGCCTTAGCTAACTCATATTCTTTCCGTTGACGCTCTCGTTCCACCCAGCGCAATTTATCTTGCATGGCGATCTCATCCGTTATGTCCATCAAGTAATAAAGGATTTTCGCTGGTCTTCCCGCCTCATCATATTTATAAGGGTACGCATACGCTCTCACCCAAACATATTGCCCCTCAAAAAGCTGTCGGTATTGAATACTATATTCACCGATCTCACCCGTAACAATCTTTTCAAAGCCTTGTACAAGTACCCTTTCCCGATCTTCCGGATGTACGATCTCACAAAAATCTTTTTTCGTTGTCAAGTTACTTGCTCTCAATCTGGATTTATTACCTAAAACACGTAAGTCCAGATCGATATGCATCTTATCGGTTTTAACATCATATTCCCACAGCAAGGAATCACTGCAACGCATAACCGTTTTCAACTTCGTGAACAGTTCCTCTACTTTCTCCGACTTTTGATATTCTTCCGTCTCATCCGTAAACATTAGTACATATCCACAGATATCTTCAGCCTCTCCTTTCAACGGCACACATTTAATAGACAGACGTAAATTTGTACCTTCCTTTTTTGGGTCTATGTTATAGTACTCATTCGTTTGTATATTATCAAATTCATAATTACAATCGAACACAACCATTTCTCCCTGTTTCAGACGAGCGATCTTGTCCTCTGGAAAATTAGGATTCTCGAAAAGATTTATTCCCATAATATCCTTCCGGCTTATAGCGAACAAATTCTCGTCCGTCCTATTGAGATCCACTAGCTGCCCCCTCCCGTCATAAACTTCAATTCCAACAGGTAATTTCTGGAATAGGGCATTAAAGCTCATTTCCTCTAGCATTTTATTACATTTTCCCATCGTCATATTAAATTATAACCACTAATTCCCAACTTTAAATCAATCAAGCAATCTCCTCTGTTATTTATACAACAAATGAACGATAATAACGATTGCAGCAGAAGTTTAAAGTTATAGAAATAATATGAAAATCAAACATAATCATGTTGAAAATATATGTTTTCGATATTGAGAAAGAGTCATTCCCGTCCGTTGACGAAAAAAGCGATTCAATGTCGATTGAGACGGAAAATTAGTCAATATAGCGATCTCCTGTATATTTAATCGAGAGTCACGTAGCAACGACTTTACCTCTAACACTATATAGATAGATAAAAACTCCTTGGCTGAAATGCCACACCTTTCATTCATGATCGCACTTAAATAAGTTGTCGTTATATTCAATTTATCCGCATAAAATCCGACATTCTTGTGATTCTTGAAATTCTCTGCCACGAGACTACAGAAATCATAGATCAATTGCTCTTTTCTCAAACTAGTCCTGAAAGGGATTTTCTTACACACTTTCACATAATAGTCGTAAACATCCATGTAAAAAATCCCCAAGTAACATATAATCCGCTCCCTCAGAAGCCCATTACCCCGATACCGCTCAAGCTCATTCTCTATCAATTTGCAAAATGATTGAAAACGCTCAATACCATTATTATCCTCTATATTATAGTAAAAATGATCCTTCACGAAAAAATGAAATCCCGGATCAAAATGACGTAAGGAACTTAATACATCCCCATGTAGTACATGTGGTATGATGATAAACTTCGCCGAGAAGTCCTCACTCACGTTCCGCATTGAGCATAACTGTCTCGGAAATAAGAAAATCAATTCATTCTTATTCCATACATGCTTATTATCAAGCAAATGAATGATCGCACTACCTCTATTACATACTGCTATTATCCCGTAATCCAAAAAAGAAGGTTCTGAAGTCAATGGACTATCTTCAATCTGTTCCGTAATAATAAAGTCTTTTTCTAATCCGCCTAAAAAACGATCACATGTATTATACCTATTCTCTTGCATATACTCTTATAAATTAAGGGAATACGAAATCTTACCTCCAACAACAATCAACAGAATAATATTATATTTTGTTCTGTCCGTTAAGGTCCCAAGTATATTCGTTTGATATTTTTCTTTCCTTACCCCCTCTTCTATTAGCCATCAAACCTTATATATCAATTGGTGCTAACAGCTAACCAAGGAAATCATAAAAAAACACAAGACAAAATTATATAATAAAAAATTGACTATTAAATGCATAACTAAACTAAAAGCGTACAAAAACACATCAATTGTATACAAAATCGAAACAGACAAAGAATAACCGAAAAAGATCATAAAAATACAATTAGCTTCATTGACAAAGTAAGTTAGCTGAAATACCAAAGCAAGTTAACTTACTTTGCCGATGAAATTAGCTTACTTTGAAAGTATGGATGTTACCCTCGGAAAGGGGCGCTTAAGCAGTGTTCTCAAAAATTCGTGTATTCATGCCTCTATACAAAAAAAGGCTATCCGTCACGGAAATGAAACTTTCTCTACCAACACACTGATTCCCAGACCAATCAAAATTTTAAAACCCTAATAACCTACATATAAGGGTACATGGACGTGTTAATCATAATTTTTTATCGCAACAAAGGTAAAAATATTTTGCAAACACGTATATATCTGTATATGTGCAATTTATAAAATTTCCTTTTAAAACGAACATGTAGGTTCAAAACTCACCTACATAAAAGCCTACATGGAGCATCACACAAAGCTGTATATCAATAAAATACATACAATTTTCACACACAAATATAGGAATCTTATTCAAAAAACAAACTAAATTACATGTATTTATATCAAACAAAAGGCCGATTCTCATTTTTCAGCAGCCTCAATACCTAAATTTAACATTTGTTACAACTAAACAAATCCTGCTTCAGTATAAATAGGATTTGACGAAGCTTGATAAAAACCACAAATATTATTATAGCAATAAAGTATTTCAGGTCATTCACTACTGCAAACGTAATTATATAGAAGCAGGAGTTATTTATGATACCCTAAATTTAAATCCTATATACATGGAATTTCGGCTCCAAATTGGATACAAAGAGCTTAACTCTATCTTCTTATTAATGCAAAGGGCTGTGCCGCAAAACTTAGTCACGACACAGCCCTACCTACAATTCTATTTTATAATACTTTAATTAATAATTTTCAAATAATATGTTGTATTTTGTTCTGCAACTATACCATTATAATAATTGCTATTATGCTTAGATCTATTGTATCCCCCTCCAATATGCCATTCTACATTATACACTTCGTTTTTATTCTTTTTGTTCTCATCATCAATTCTAAGAACAGCATCCGCTCCAGCAACAGGGCCATTGTCATATAACACTCCATAACTAAAACCAGGATGGAAGGGCTTAATTGGATTAAAACGAGGAAACATCCAAGTTAATAAAATATTGGGAACACCTTTACCAAAGAAACTGGGTCTTGGCGTAAAACTTCCATAATTATCACCAAATTCTACAGACTTATCTCCTAACGTAATACCATTAAAAACAGCTGTATTCATATTATCACTATCTTCATTATCATGGTAACGCTCCACAAAAGTCATACGAGGGGTATTTTCTTTACTGTTAGGATCAATGAGGTTTGGTTCCTCAATTAATCGCTTTGCATTTTCTGCAATAAGAGAAGCTTGCCCACCCACAAAATAAAGAGCACCATATCCTTTTGGAATCATATATGCCTGATCATTCATTACTACGCAAAAGGTCATAATTACATTACGATTCCCATCTACCCAAGTTCCAGGTATCTTAGACTCAACTAACTTATCGTTTATATTTGTAAAACCGCCGTCCTCACAATCCATCGAAACCTTAACCTCTTTATAATTTCCACAGGTACCAACCTTAAATACTCCCATAAATGGAAGAAGAGACCTGACTGATTCTACTCTTGTGTTGGTTTTTGAATATGAGCTGTCTCTTGTCTCTTGCAATAGCTTTTTAAGCTCATCATCAGCTATTGTTTCGGGTTCAGTAGTTGGAATCATTTCATCTTTTGGAGCAGCTATTTCTTCAGGCGTATACCCTTTCAAAATCTGCTCATAAGTCATTTCAATCTGAGCCAATTCAAGGCCTTCATAGCCCTCAGTTAAATTCTCGTCTTTTGAACATGATGCAGTCAACAACATAGTTGCCGACATCAACAACAAAAACATTTTTCTCATTGTTTAAAGTTTTGATTGTTAATAAATTGATTAATATATAACCGCTTATTCAGCAAGTTCTTTCTCCAATAAATGAGCGATTTCCTTTGTCGAGCCGGAATCAAAAATTAACCGACCATTGATAATGATTGTCGGAGTTGCAAACAACCCTCTCTTCACAAGCTCATCGTTTACGTTTTGCAATGATTCCAGTGCTGATTTACTATGCAAATCCCTGTCAAACTTTCCCATATCCAGATTCAAGGTTCTTGCCACACTATATACTGACACTGAATCAACCAATCCGTTTTTAGTATACAACGAATCTGAAAACTCCCAATATTTATTCTGTTTGTCGGCTGCATCCAAGGCTAAGCTTGACAGCGTAACGGAACCGGAAAAACCAATCGAACCGAATCTTACACGATCTTTGTATTTCTCGTATATCTCATTGTATCGATTATGAAACTTGACACACTTATCACACTCAGCATCAGACACAACCACCATTGTCACTTTGGATTTCAAATTCCCCTTATAATAGATCGGCAAATCTTCCAAGTTAAATCTGGAACTCACCGGAGGATAAATGTACTTGTGGATTTCAACGTCAGTCTTCAAAGAGTCTAACAACACCTGCTTCAATTTTAATTTTAAGGCTGTCTCTTGCGTTATTCTGCCTTCATGAGAGGTGTTATTCATATTTACCATAGAAGTGCCTTTAATGGCTGGAATACTTGTTATACCATAGAAAGACAAAAGACCATCCACACTCGATTCTAAAATCTTTTGATTGTAATAATTCTCCAGATATTTACTGGTAGTCATACCATATCTCTGTGCTTCCCGTTCAATTATTTTTCTGTCAATCAAGTAATCCAACGCAACATCTTTCATGCCATGAATCCGGTTTAGCTCATCAAATAGCTGTTGGGAAATTGCTTGGTTTAATTCAATGGATTTAATAGCAACGCCATCTACTTCCGCTACTACTTCGTTCGAGATATTGTTTCCTGATTGATTCTGGTGACAGGCACACAAGGACAACACGGATAGTCCTAAAACTAAAGATTTAAACTTCATTCTTCTGATTTTTAAGATTTGATTAATTCTATATACACAAAAGCCCTAAAGAAGCCTTAAAAAACTTCAACAGGGCTGACTTTTATTTTAGCAGGCTTGAAAGATCAACAACAGCGATTTTACCATTACCGGCACGCAACGCATCGCTTATAAACCCATAAGGATGAACAATATGTTCCAGAAAACTCTTCTCTGCTTCTTCTTCTATCTTCTTCAGAAACGCACTTCTCTTCAACAAAGTCTCATATTCCTGTTTTGAAATCGAAACCATATCCGATTTGGCATCGCCTTGTTTCTTACCCGAAGGTTCGCTTTTTGATTCAGAAGCCAATCTGTCTTGAAGAGCGTATCCCAACAAGAACCAAATCTTTTCCTCAATACGCTGAAGGCAGATACGTCTGCCGATTTTCTCATCATAATTCTCCGGATCGACACAGGTAGTAGTCTCATGCAGAGTAAATCCGTTTTTCATTCTGACCGAAACATGAGTTACCAGCTTGCCCAACACTTCTTCAGTACGGCAAACCACATCTTTCATGTTTGCCATCACTTCGTCTTTTGTAACTGTATTCATATTCAAAACTTCTGGTTTTAGTTATGTTGATGAAGAACCGGGACTCGAACCCGGACAAACAAGACCAAAACTTGTTGTGCTGCCATTACACCATTCTCCAGTTTTCTCCAGTCTATCCTCACGAACCGACCAGAGAGTCTTCATTACATTTTAATAACTATACAACTATTATCAACACTCTATGTGGTTTGATGTGCGTCCTACCGGAATCGAACCGATAACCTGATCTTTAGGAAAGACCTGCTCTATCCTATTTGAGCTAAGAACGCTTTTGACATACTTGGCGAAATGAAACGCTTTCCATTTCTGCTATGCCCTCCGTCCTCGTTGATACCGCATGTCAGAGTATCCGGATTCGTAGTGATTTTTAAACTCCCTTCTACGATTGGAGCATCCACTGTTGTTAAATTAAAAATGAAAAACGCATAGTTAAGGTATTACCTTGTTACGGGGGACGGACTCGAACCGCCGACCTTCAGGTTATGAGCCTGACGAGCTACCAACTGCTACCACCCCATGATTTAAAAGCCAGCTATATTCTCACGAACCGTGCTGGCTCAAAAAAAAATATGAAAATAATTACTATGTATTGTTGTGGTTTTGGTTAATTACCCCTTATTCCCAAAATCAGCCGGATTCTCACCCCATCTGTCTGTATCCCAATGCCTGACCTCTATCGTTGAAACATCGTAGTCCATCACCTTCAAGAATATCTCGGCTTTTTGAAGGTCGAGGCATCTCTTTTTGGATGCTGTCTTCTTGTTTTTGAACCACGTGATAGCGGTTATGCTATCAGTATAAATAATTCTGGGCTGGAAATCGTTTTCTATCACATACTTTATTGCAGCCATGAGTCCCAAGAACTCTCCGATATTGGTTGTCTGGTTGCCTAAATTCTGATAGAACAATCTCTCTCCTGTACTTAAATCTATAGCCTGATATTCCGTCACTCCGTTTTTCATCGAATGAGCGGCATCGGTGGCTATGCCAACTTTAGGATAATCCATTTCCAAATAGTTTATAGGGGACTGGTTTTGGTTAAACCTCAAAATCAAGCTTTGACATAATATCCATCAGCTTCCATTTGACGAATCGTTTCCAATCCTTTTTCTTTAAAATCTGTAATAACCAGTTCTTTGTTAGCTATATCTTCCCTTACCTCCAGTGCTTTCAATGCACCCTGCAAAGTCCGGCTTGAATCACTCTTGCCATCCAGCGGATCGAAAAATATTGTTTTGTTACCGAACTTAACCGATACCTTGTATACCGCCTTTGGTATAATACATTGGTCTATTTCTGCCTCGAATAAAACAGGAGAAGCCGATTTTACTACATAGCCTTTCTTGTTTTTCATTTCAGTCAAAATAACATTGTAAAGTACATTGGGCTTCAACGAATCTGTCAAATCCGAAGACAGAACTACAATTTTTTTCTTGCAATCCGAATCTTCACGTACACCTTTCAATCTTTTGGCTTTGGTCACACTCACGAAACTAACAAGCTTACCGGTTTCCTGAGAAGTGTAGAACTTTAGTTTTGTCTCTTGCGTCATACAACTTACTTATCATCATCATAAATATATCAAATCTAAAATAAAACAATCACTTAATAAACTTGTATATTTGATTTTATGCTAAAATCATGATGCAAAAGTAAAACTAAAATTCTTTCACTCCAAATTATTTCTGTTATTTTTTTTCGCTTATTTTACTATCATATAAATATTTAATCCCATATACGTTCATCCTCAGAGAAATGACTAAACCGTTCATCTGTTTTTGATTGACGGGTCAATGAATATGTGCATTTCCAATAACGATATATACGATTATCTCCGGTATCTTCTCTTCTAATATCATCCCGATTGATCCATTGAATCCCCTGCAAAGTCCCCATACTGATCCACTTAGCACTTTTTTCACCGAACCATTTATTTTCGCCAACATATAAATCGTATTTCTCTTTGCCATTAATAAACACCTGATCCATTACCAGATCTTCGTCCAGAACATATCTCTTGGCAATATTGGTAAAATCATAAATATCAACATACAACAGGCTGTTATTGAAATGCTTCAATACATCTTCCGACATCTTATCGAAATTCTCCTGAATATGTTTTCGACTCTTGATTTCCTCCAGACGTTCAGGAGTGACCGGACGATTGGTTGCATACACTATCCTAAAACCACAGCCTATCGAATCGTTAACACTGGAATGAAAGCCGATACCGTATTTTGCCATGCTGTCTCCCCTATCAAGAGGGTCAGTATCATCACAGCAATCCTTCATCAAACCGATCATGACAAGTAGAATAAAGAATAGCGGTTTAGCTATTAATAAAACCACATAAACAACATTTTCTTTCATCGAATTAATCTATTTATATTACAATGTACCATTTATTTCCGCAACTATACATTTATCACACACACCCTTGTTCTTGGAAAATTTGTACTTGCTTATTTCCGATCCGCACTTGGAACAAACACAAGATGTAGGCTTGATTTTATCGTAAATTATCGTCTCCACATGGTATCTTGAAATACCGTATTGTTCACCCAATGCTTCCATGATTTGTTTGCCTGTATACTTGTTCTCATCAAGAAGTTTTTTATATTCATTCTTGATTAAAATAGCATGAATATTGACAACATTCAGGGCATCCATATTATTAAGGGAAACAAGATGTTCTACCGGAATATTGGAAATTTCCGCATACTTGTCCAAATCCTTATTTGTCAGTTTTTTCTTCTTCATTTTTCTCTTCTCCTTTCGCTGCTACTAAATATCCGATTAACTCTTCAAAACAACCTGCGGCTTCCTCCAGATTACCGGCTGCTTCAGAAATCTTTTCTCCCATTTCCGATAACTGTATGCCTTCAGGCAAGTTTTCATAAGCTTCACATTCTTCATCTTTAAGGCTTTCTACCTCAGACATTAAACATTCAAGCTGTTCAATGATCTCAGAAATTTCCTCTCGTCTCTTCTTGTTCATTTTTCATGCTGTTTTGAATTTTACCTTCGACAAATAATTGCCGTTTATATCTACGATGCTCACGGATTATCCTGGCTCGTTCTTTTCTGGATACATTATACCTTCCGTCCTTTCTCCTTTCCTTAAAAAGCTCACGTGCTCTCTGTAATCGTTCCGGATTAAGAACCATTGCTATCAAACTTCGGCTAACATTAAACATACTTGCCAGCTTTCTTTGGCTATGAACGGAAGTCTTGTATAAATATTTTATTTCCTCACGTTCTTTATCCGTCAGTTTAACCCTGCGGTCATAAGAAGTACCGGCTATTTTTATCTTATCACTTTTATACGGCATATCGTTTAATTTATTGTTTAAATTCTATATTTACACTAAGAAATATCATATCTTTGCCACATCATTTAAATACACAATAACATGGCACGTACAACTAACTATTCAAAAAAGATTGAGAAGATTAAATCCCAATTAGACGAACTGGGAGCGGTTATCGATTCTATCCAGAACAATTCCAATGATGCAGAAAATCCATCACCAGCTATCAATATTAAGGCTCTGGATATTGATCTCGAAAAAGAATCTACCAAAGATTTAATGAAACTCCAGACAAGAATCGTAAGAATCATTAATCAAAGACTGAAGGAACAGAAATAAGGAAGGTTGGCCAGCTTATTCAAATAGGCTGGCTTTCTCTTTTATGGCCTGTCAATTAAAAAGCATGACCACCTAAGTAATCACGCCTTCAAATGAAAATAATGTATAGTTAAGGAATTATATTACTACTACACCCCTAATACTATGCTTGCATCAATATTCAGTTTACGACTTATTTCACGGGCAACTTTTAATGTTGGCTCACATTTGCCGGAAAGATATTCACTGATACGAGAAGGACTAACATTCAATAATTCAGACAACTTCGTTTGAGTAAGATCCATCTCATACATACGCAGTTTTATAACATCCACTAAAGAGGGGGGTTCTATCGGAAAGTGTTCTTCCTCATAATCTGCAACCAAATTAGAAATTAAATCTAACTCAATAAAATTCTTATCATCTGAAGAAGTGTTGTTGTTAACAACTTTCAGCAACTCTTCGACTCTCTCGCAAGCTGCTTTATACTGTTTTTCTGTCTTTATTTTTGTCATAACACAACCTATTAAGCATTTGTACAATCCTTGTTATCATATTCCTTGTGTGTGCCAATCCAGCGAACAAATACTTTTCTGGCAGCAAACAGGATTATGGCAACCAGCCTATAATCATTCCCCTTAATATTGAACACAAATCTATCGTTTCCAATATAATCCACACTATTAAATGTCTGTTTTACATCTGCTAAACAAGACCAGTCTGCCTTTTCTGTCTTTTTGTACCAATCTCGTAAAGGAACATTTGCATCAGCATGTTTCAATATATAGTCTCTTATTGCTGCAAATGATATTATTCTCATAACATTGTATTTGTTTGCAAATATAGGCTTTATTATTCCAATAATCAAAACATTTTTCCTAATTATAGAAATCACAACATAAAAACAGGATCTTTCGCCCACTCTTCAAGCTCTTCTATCTTAGCATCAACAACGTCCATAGCGATAAACATCATATCGCCAGTTCCATCATCCCACCAGTCTGAACAATGAATAATGAAATTTAGCTTCTCTGTTTTTATCTTCTTGGAAATCCCACTTATTATACCAGAGATAGACCTCCGATTTTTAAAATGACCGCCTTTATAAATATCATTCGTGCAAAATCCCCATGCGTAATGGGTTTCACTAAGCCGACCATCTTTTCCGTAAAACTCCTGACTTGTATCGCCCCATGCACCATAGATAATAGCATCTTTAATTGCTTGTAATTGTTGTGGGGTAAATATATCGAATAGCTCTGTTTTCATAATCATTTATTTTTTATTGTTTAACTTCAATTTATCAGCCCTTTTTTTAAAACTGCCAGCCAGTTCATCAAAGACTTCATTAATCAAATCACAATCTTTAGACGATTTGATTGCATCAGACACACTCTCTGATTCAATGAGAAGATCTACGTTTTCTGCGAACACTTCCAACGCCAATATCTTTGCTTCTCTTTTATTCATAGTTCCACAAATATTGATTGCTTACCATATCCATATCTTATTGACATATAAAGTATTGTCTACAATATCTTTGTATCGGAAAAATAAGGATCTGTATATAAGTAATCACAATCCTCAAATATCTGGCATTCTTCATCATACCGTTCTCTGTCTTTCAATTCAGGGTTGTAAACCCGTACTTCAGACAAACATTCAAAACCGGTTCCTGCAAATTCATTACAGCATTTGGATAAATATTCTTTTGCCTCAGTGTCAGAATAAGTTATATTATCCGCTCCACTCTCGCCATTAATTGTGAATGACGCAATAAACATAGGTAGATTACCCTCTTTCCATAATTCAAAATTCGATCTCATAGTTCTTTCTTTTTAAAAGTTACATCAAAAGTCTGTAGATTCTTCACCTCAGTATAAACCAACTCCCGAAAGAAGCTGCGCATTTTATGTACCTCTTCATCGCTGGACATTCCCCACACGTTCACAGCCGCTTGAACCACGTCTTTCATGGAGAAACAAATCTGAGTCCAGTCGTCATATTCTTTCTCATCGTTCATAACCTCCCGGATTTGTTTCCGGGAATGTTCTATATATTCTTTATTATAGTTCTGTTTCATGTTGTTTGTAATTATTTATAACTTTCACTTCTTCGCTCCACAAACGTCTCTTATATATCGGAGTGATGCCGATCAGAATACCACTACCTTCACCCCAATACTGAAGTATTTTGGACTCAATTTTATGATGCAATTCTTGTATTCCTCCTTTGTTTCTGTCATAAGGAGAAAAATCAGATAACTTTACCGTTTTCATTTTTCTGGATTTTCAGCAGTTTCTAAAAGACATTCATTGCCCTCAAAAGGAATGCAACAGTCCCATAATGTTCCATTGGAACATTCATACTTATAAGACAATCCATCAGAATCGTCCACAATTTCCCTTGCAAACAAGCTGATATGCCATTCTTTATCGTCCTCGTCTCTTACCAGCACTTTGTCAAACGGCTTAAAATCATATTTCGGCTTTTCTTCAATCCCGAAGAAGCGTTTCAGATACTCTTTAGCTTTAGGTTCTTTGCTCGCTTTAAGAACATCAATAAGTTTTTGTCTTTCTACTTCAGTAGCAAATCTATAGTTTTCTATAGTATTTCTACAAGCAGATAAACCATCTCCTATGTTAAGAATACCATTTTGATTTAAAGAGGCATATAAAGACGTTAAATATTCCCCATTTGCATTTAAAATAAAGATATAATCACCATCTTTATTACTTAACACATCTCCATCCTTAAATGTCGTATATTCTGGAACTTCAAGCATAAGACTGTGGGCCTTGCTCCCATGTCCATTACGTGAAAACCAATCCGATATTTCGCCATAATCAGTATGAATCACTCCCAGAATTGGGTATGTTCCCTCTTCTTTGTAATACACTAATTCCACTTTGAATTTTTTACTGATTGTTATGATCGCACCATCACATTTACCATCATTAATTTCCTTTGCTAATTTCAAGTTAAAAGGTATTGTTGTCATATTCTGTTCCATGATCTTATTTGTATTTATTTGGTTTTTATCCTTCTTTTTATAAGGATGAGCACTTACGCCCATCCCAGTTGTTTCGCAATACTTTCCATCTCATTATATGCAATCCGGTGACATCCGGCAGTCAGCATATCGTTTTCATAACGATTGAACGCCCATCTGTGACCGGTTACATCCAATGCCAAATCGTGCTGGAACTGACCGCCATTATGGAAGACCTTAATCAATCTCCAAAGTCTTTCAGCCTCAGTTTGTTCTACTTTGATACCCTTACTGGTTTCGATTTTTCCATTCTTAATACGCAACCATACGTTCGGTTGGTTATATTCATAATTCATACTCCAATAATTCAACTGGGAAATCTCGCCAGACTTCCACATTTGTATCCGTTCTTCCAATGTTTTGTTACGAACCTCTTCCTCTGTCCTTGCCTTTTCAAGGGCTATCGCCTCTCTCTTTTCACAACCTTCTGTCCATCTTTGGCATCTGATCGTATATTTAGCCCATGTTCCTTCACCACAAACTTCATCCACAACCACATTAACGGTTCCAAGGACTTCCAGTGCTTGATGATTCAACAATATCTGGAAAATACGTTTCAATTCACGGACATGTTCACGTTTAATCTTATCTGATTTCCATGATAATTCATGGTTAGTTCCAAGCCATTCGTTTGCACTCTTTTTAAGAAGACGCTGGGGAGTCCCCATATCGAAGAACTCAATATAACCCATCAGATTTTTAAAAGCTCCCCAAACATTCTGATAAGGTAATTCAGTTCTGGCTTTCTTGTATTTTTCAATAGCATCTTTAATGGATTCCAACCCACTGGTGACAAATGCCATATTACCAGTATTTGACATATTATATCCAACACTGAATACCTTTGAGCCAGTTGGTATTGCGTCACGAACACAACATTGATGTTTGCTTGTAGAAGAAGAACGATATATGTCATTAATCAAATACGCCTTTTCTCCACGCTTGTTTCGCACGATTCTTCCAACCTCAAAATGGCTTCCATAGGAGTAAATACTTTCACCTTCAAAATAGAAGTTACTACCATTTGCAAATTCTTTCATTTCGTTTGCCCACAAGTGAGCGACCATAGAGTTGTTCATATAAGTAAGTTTTTAGTTATTTAATCGAATAGTATTAATGAAGACTTAGGGGGTGAATATTTATCCGTAATTTATGTCACCTCCTGATAAAAAGAAAGCCGACAGAAACAGTTTTCTATCAGCCAGACCAATTGATTTGTAAGATTTTATTACCGCTTGTTACTAAGGATTGTACGGTTCTCTTTGTTCATATTTTTCAATACGTTCGGTTATCATATCACAGAAGACTTGCCCCTCTTTTTTGGAACCTCTGAAGTAACCAACCATCTTCAGGATATTCCCGTTAAACTCATGGACAAACTTATTGTAATAATGTTCCCCCATAACTTTCCCGTATTTTTCCATGAACAAATCCTTGTCCAACGACTCATCCTTAAAACAACGGTTGTAATCCCATCTTACAACACGAAGCAATGTTTCAAAATTCAATCTTTCCATATCCAATATTTTATTTAAGCTCAAACCTAATATCTTCCGGCAACTGAGAGCGGTCTACGTTATTTACAAAATCATCAAACTCTTCCTGTGTGATTTTTTCTCCATAACCGTTCCAGTTGAAAGACAAAGTGTTCGTGTGAGAATAATATATAACATTATCGGTAGACAATCCATAATCAAATACACAGAGCATTATCTTCTTTTCTGCTTCTGCTTGTCTGATTTTCTTATCGTATCGCTCACAAATTTCAGCACGTTTTGCCGCCATCTTTGCTTTATGAGCTTCCACTTTGCGTTTCTCTATATTTTCTGAGAAATAATACCCGGCTTTAATGCGCTCTTCAATAAGCAAACGTTCCTCGTCCGTTAATGTCAAAGTAAACCTTTCCTTTTCCGGCGTATACGGATTTACCCATTTCTTGCCACACAGGTCTTCAAGTTCAACAAGAAGCTCGTCTGATTCACGTTTCCATCTATCCACAATCCCCAGATTGAAAAGCAGATACTTGAAATACATCTTATCCTCAGAGGCTTTATATAATTCTACGCATTCTTGTTCTGATATACGCAAATACTCCATTGCCACAGACATACCGCTTCTTCTAACGTGATATATGCCATTTTCCACCGGATACATAGGAGCACCATAATGGTTACAAAGATGCAACGATATGAATTTTGCCAATTCCGGAAAATGTTTTGCGACTTCATTGTGACAGCAGCCTCCCATATACTCCCCATACGTTCCACATTTATTTTTCCGTCTAATATCGGCTGTTACGCTCCAGTCACACATATTGTTATGACAATCATCATTTAAAGATACCGTGACTGTTATTCTGTATTCTTCTTTGTTTTCTGTAAAGAATTTTGTACTTAAATAAGTTAGTTTGTTTGTAGTTTCCATATAATTTTGATTTAAAATTTTACTCCCATTCTGTATAATAACTCTGGTCATTACTCTCATATTCTTCTGCCCATTCTTCGTCCGTAAAATCTGTGTGCAAGCATTCGTCACTGCAATAATAGGCTGCTCCTGCATCTATACAGTAGCCCTTACGCATCAGTCTGCCACACTCTGAACATCTTCTGCAAGCCCTGTCTGTGTCCCACCAAAAGTCAGTGAAAGATTCGGCTATGACATCCTCACTGGTGTTCTCGTCCCACTTATCAAGATAAAACTTAGCAAATTTGTTCAACTCCGGCTCTGTGTAGAGCATCTTTTCAGTACCGCCAACAGCCTTGGTCAGTCGGCTTAAAATTGATTCAATTGTCGTCATAGTTTAAATTTTATGAAAAATAAAATCTGCACACTCTCCAGGAAGTGTTCCTGCGTCATTGCAATGGTAGAATCCTTGTGTTTCCCAGTCCACATCCACCGCATAACCTTCTGCATTTCTCAAAAAAGCATTTATTTCCCGTATTTCTTCTTCAGATAATCCTGAATAATCATCGTTTATCAGAGCGCAAGCCCAATAAACCGGAAGCCTGTATCTTATCACTTCTATACTCATAGTTTCATCAGTCTGCAATGACAATCTTCAAATACCGGAACCATACCCTGTCCCCTGAAATAAGCAGTAGCTAACTTAAAAGCGTACAAGGGATTCACTTTCTCGATTTCCTGCGATGATTTTTGGAAAGATAACGGCTGACATATATAGAAATTTTCATTGCCAAGACTCCCAAAAAGCCAATCCATACTGCCTTCATTACAATTAGTGCCACCCAGTATTATTAAATCACATCCGGTCTTCCGGGTTCCCAAAATAAATGCCTTGTTCCGGTTTTCAGGAAGCATAAATATTTCCTGATCAATAAGGAACCAGTCACTCTGGCAACTTTCCACATCCCTGAGAACGATTTCACCAATCTTATAGGCATATTCTTTTTGTGTTTTCATGCTATTTCGTTTAATTGTCCAACATATACGTCTCCATTTTTATAATAAAGGCGGTCTTCATATTGATTGTTATGCAATTCCTCTCGTAACGCACTCTCATCGTCAGCCCAATATTCATATTCTTCATGCCAACTATTAAAGAAATTGTCATAACATTGTCTCATCAAATCCGGCCAAGAAAAATCTTCCGGATAACTGTTCCATGTCTTGTAATATCGGATAATCGGATCTAAAATATCTTGGTCGTAGCATACTCCGGTTAAAGGACAGTTGTTATTCTCCAGCAATATTTTACTATGTCTGTCTTTATATTGGTATTTGCCATCTACATATTTGCCCTTGGAATAATACCTGCCTTTTGTGATATACGGCATAATATTATTATTGATATAGCGAAACAATAATTTGCCACGCAAATCGCTAAGACAAATGTCTTTGTCACAATCATACGGGTCTTCATAATACAGTAGGTCGTCAAACATAAAATCAAAACTATATCCGCTATAACCGACATTCCAGTCACAAGCTTCGGTATCCGTCAGCTTTTCAAAAGATTTCAATGACGCTTTATATTCAGAAGCATAACAATCCATACATCGTTCCATCACATTCCAGCGTTCACGCTCTATAATTTCCTTTTGTACGTTTTCTGATAGCTCATCAAAGCTAAACAGGGTTAGATTTATTGTTTTCATATTATTGTTTGTTATTTTCTATTCAACCATTCTTTATATCCGACCTCAAAAGCTATCGGGTCATGTTTTCTGAGCATTCTGCCATAATACAGAGAGCGTGACCGGTCTTTACCGCCTATTATCCATTCTTCGGAAGACAAGCTGAGACCGATTCCATCCAGATATGACTCAAATGCTTTTCGGGTATTAGCACGCTGTTTCATACTCTTCCATATATTTTATATGCAGACTGAGACAAACTTCCTTTGCTGTGTAAGTCCGGTAACTGTTTCCGAATATCTCTTCCGCTCCATAATAGGAAACCAAATCATATATTCTTGTAGCGACCGGACGAAGCAACCAGTCATTCCAAGTATCACCGACATAGGAACAAAACGACTTCAAATCATCTTTTGCCCAACCTGTCAAAAACATCTCACGCATATCTTCCTCGCTTATCCAACTGTACGAAAACTTATTTGGTTCATAAGGATTACGGTATATACATTGCCAGCTTTTTTCTTTGGTAATATATCTCACCAATAGCCCATACTCAAAAAGGCTGGTAACTTTGTCGCTATCCGTACCATGCCACACGGTTCTGTCAAATTTTTTCGTTGCCATATTCAATCCTCCATTTTTAATTTGCACCACTCACATTCTCATCACCAGGCAGATAATCTATGATGTACGACAAGTGTCCGGCGAATACATCGTTCGGTTCAAATTCTACTACTTCTCTGCTTTCTTTGTCTCTTCCCTTTATTTTAAGCACATTGTTCACAATTTGAACTTCATATATCTCCACATCTGTCGGATTCAGAGATATACTATCCATGTTTACTGCTATGATTGGATATTCGGCTTCACCATCATATATGTCCCATATATAGCAACCACCGACAGATTTGATGGCTGCTTTTAATTCACGTTGTTCCTGTAACTTGATTTCTTCTATCAGTTTGTAAAAATCGGTATGTTCCATATCTTTCAATTTTAATCGTTTGTATTAAATCTATATTTTCTTAACTTTGAAAATCCCAATCCGCTATTTCTATAAAATTATCGCTGGAAAAATCAAGCGGAGCATCAAGTACAATGGAGCAATATCTATTAACTCTCGCAGACGGTTCGATTGCGGCAGGAATAGAATCATCATCATCTTGGTGTCGAATGTCATAAATATATTTTCCATCTGTACCGGATTTCATATCGATCCTTTCATCTACAATTATACCACTCACTGTTTCGCCGTTTGTCAATTCGAGCAATAAATATTCAGGTTCAAAATCATTATCATTAAATAAATCTACTAATGTTTTCATATTAATTATATTCATTTTCTTCGTTATACATCAAATCTTCTGCTACTCCGTTCGGGCATCGTTCATCAAACCAATGCCACACATCAAACTTTGAGGTTCCGGCTGGGAAATTGAGAAAGTCTTCTTCTATCTCATCATCATTGTTTACTGGAATATCGCCAAGTTTATCCCAGAGTTCTTGTAATTCTTTCAAAGTTCGTTTCATAGTTGTCTAAATCGCTTAATTTCCCATCAATAAATTCATCCACCAAATCGTAATAATCTCCATCAAATTTATAATCCTCATACTTCTCAGTAAACTCTTTTGCCCATACACGAATCATGGCAAAAGCCACATCACGACTCCAATCCTTAGTGTCTGTTAGACGGGATATAGCCTGTGATGAGATTTCCTGTAAATTGCGGATATATCCAAAAGCCATATTGTATGGTAATTTCCCAACTTCTATACACACATAATCACCACATTCAAACGCTCTTTCCATGTCCTTAAACCTCTCAATTGCAGCTTCGGATTCATCATCAGTCCGCACCCAATACAATTCTAACTCATGATTTATAACAGAGTTCCAAAGTGCTTCTGCGGCTTTTCTGGATAATCTTTTCCAAACAAATCCGTCACTAAATACTATCAAATCATCGGTTATCGCTGTCTTTTTCATAATCATTGTTTTTAATTCAACCAAAAGACTCTTCAGTCATATCCAAGTTCACATTAATATTCTCGCCAGACATCCACTGAACATTATCAAGGTCATATTGGCAATGCTCAATGAGGAACGCTTCAATGTCCCCACCAAAGTTTTCGTCAATAAACGATTTGTCCACTGTGATAATATCGACATCCAAGACATCGAGACACAATACGGCAATTTTAATTTTTTCTTCCATGATTATCTGATTTATCAATAAAACTTCCAAAAATCCGTCACTATAAAATCTTCCCCACCAAATTCTGCAAGGGATTTCAATTCTTCCAATCCGTTGCAATAGAAAAAGATTGTATCATCCGTGGCTTCATCTACATTCTGTGATAATTTGATTCTCACTCTCTCGTCTTTCCCGTCTTCTTTCCAGACGATTTGGCATTCCGCATAATCCGGCTCTTTCTTCTCGACTTTACAGAACTTCAGGTAACTGATTTCCATATCACATTTGACACCATTTATGTCTGTTATTACTGATTCGTCCTTACAATTTTCACAGAAGCCGTACATAAAGGCTCCACCATGATAACTTACCACTTTTTCGGTATTCGGGTTAACAAGGGCTTCACACAAAACATCTGTGCTGCCACATTTTGTACATATTACTGCCATAATATTGGTTATTTGTTATTCTACATCGGTTATTTCATACTCTGCTACTTCCAACACATCCTGCACTATTTCCGGATAGTCAGTCGTATCTAACGAAGCATCTTGAACGTACGCTTCCGCTAATTTCTTGGCTTCTTCAAACGATTCGGCTTGTATATATAAGTCAAGCGTCAATGTAAACGGGTATAACATAGCTAATCGGTTATTCTGTAATAATAATCAAGTTCTTCTCCCTCAAAGTTGTTTATGGCATACTCGTCAGCTTCTCGCCACAACCGGTCATACAATGCAGCCAGTTCACGATTGCTTTCATAATGCTGCCAGATTTTATGATTCAATACCAGCGTCAATTCTGTAAAAAACTTATAATCGTCTTTCCATTCATTAAACGCTCTTTTGTAGGTATCTTTGACACCTGCTATACCATACTTGTCGGCTATACTGAAATCTTCCCAAAAGGTAGTTATCAGGTCATAGCCGACTTCTTGCATAAATTCTTGAAATGTCATATACTAACTATTTAAAGGCAATTCCATAATTACTCCAAAACTTTACTTGTTGAGACAGATTCCACGGCATAGTTTTATATGCTTGGAAATATTCCCACTCGATTTTATCCTCAAAGCCGGGACAATGATGTTTGACGTATTCACAAAACTCATCACGCTTCTGTTTTGCAAAATCATCCTCTTCTTCATCCAGCATGACAATTTTCGGTTTGTGTGCTGCCCGACATTGTTCTGCGGTCTGATAGAATCGCTGGAAGTATTCGGCATCATACTCGTTTCCACTATAATCAACGAAGGTAACTTCACCTCCATAGATTTCACAAACTCTTAAAGATTCCCGTGTTGCTCTCTTTACCGGTCTTGAACCATCCCACAGCCAGCCACAGAACTGTACGCCATCCCAGACAAGATGCGGCAGGTATTTTAAAGAGAAAGACTCTATATTCAACACCTCATATTGTACAGGATTAGTTTCTTGTGCTGCATCTTCAGCGGTTTTGTATATGGGCTTACTTACCTTAAATTTTTCCTCTCCCAATTTGCTGCCAAACCAAAAGATATGTTCGGTATCCACGTTCTTTCCGCAAATACCGGTATCTTTTATTCTCATACCACGATATTCCGCTTCACGAATCACTCCGTTTCTGTGTATAAATACCCTTGTTCCAAAGGGGAACGGGTAAACTGATACTTTTCTTTCCATATTGTTCTTGTTTATAGATTAAGATTTTGACTGATTATTTATTCCGGCAACGACAAGAATGTTTCAAGGTCGTTATGTGTTGTGCCTTTGTAGTTCTTTTCCCATGTTTCACGGACATTTCCGTTATGGTAAAACTCAAACTTATAGGAAAACATGCCTTTCTCGATTCTTCCGTTATTATTGCCGTTCCATATCACTTCAAGCCCTGTTTCTTCCAGACGCTTCTTAAAGGTTGCAATACGTTCGTCACGGATACGCACAAACTCTGCTTTATCCGCTTCCACAGTATCGAGATAATCGAACCATTGCTGGAGGCGTTTTTCGGTTGCTTTGCCGACTTTATTGGGAGCTTCCAACTCGCTATCGAATCCATCAACGTGCATTTCGTTCAACAAACGGAGATTGAACGTTGTATCTCTGTATGAACCTGATATATAATACAACACCCCCGTTTTTATGTTTTCCAATGCCCAAAATGCAACTTCATGATGCCACATTGGAGGATTTTCTGTCATTTTGTCAAGTTCATGTGAATAGCTGTTTGCAGCGTATTTTTCTATCTTACACACTGTAACAAGACGGGTAAAACCGTTTACCTCCAGACCGGTATAGCGTTTTGCCCGGTTATCATAATCGTACACATTTTTCACTCTGAGGAAATCATCACCGCACTCTGAACGGTGCTCGTTCCAAAACTTTTGCAGGTCTTCTGCTTTCAAATACATACTTTCCATAATTCTATATTTAAATTGTTATTATCGAATAGATAAGGCTGGGAGTGAATTGTTACTCACCAAACCATTTTTACCACACATTAACTACATGTAATACATGATAGCTTGCATCACCTAATGCAAGGACAACACAAGCGCATAGCTCGCCCAGTTAAGTACGATTCAAAAGCCCCTGACTTACTATGCGGATTGTGTTATTAAAGTAGGTAGGAAAATACGTGCTTCACAGCACAATGCAGTTAATGAAGTGCAGATGCAACGGGAATCGAACCCGTATAGCTGGAGGGACACCCCAATTTATCACCATGCAAGCACCTATGAGAAAAGCACCCACAGAAATTTTGTGAGTGCTTTTACAGATTGATTGGATTTCGAAATTATTTCTTCTCTATCTTATTACCATCTTTGTCGTAACCATAGAATTTACGCCCCCACGGACTTTTGACGAAGATAGCAACCGCCATAATCATAACGAACATCATTAATAAATAAATTGTCGCATTCATTCTTTACCTCCTTTGCTATAATCTTTGATAAAACTTAGACCAAAAACCAACAGTACACCGCAAATAGCCATAGCTGTTACCACATACAACGACACATTGCTTTTGTCAGAAAACAACAAGGACAACAAAACAGTTGTCAGAACATACTTGGAAACATCTATCATATATTTGCCAAGTTCTTTAAACATTTCGTCCATACAAAGATACCTTTTTATTGTTAAACATCAAATTTCACGGCGAAATTATATAAATTCGCTTGTGTTTGTGCATATCAGTTCCCCGACAAACTGAAGCACGCCACACCCCTACATATCAGTGATATATACAGGCATTCGTGATATGCAGATACGCTTCAATCCTCTTTATCCATGAAGTTTTTTACGTCTTCATAGTCTGTGCCTGATACAAACAGTATTGCAATGAAGACAAATATCATTACTATAAACATACTTTATCCTTTCTTTCAGATTATTAAAATTCAAATTCTACTATCACACTTTTATCCCCACGGCAAAAATGTTCGTTATTCACGTCATTGAAATCATAATACGAATAACGCTTCAAGGAGCGTTCGTATTCACCCCTAACATACACTTTGCCGTTTGGGTGCAACTTGAAAAAGTCGCCCACTTTTAGCTGTTTTATTGTTTTCATTGGTCTTATATTAATATTCCACTTATTCAAAATTTACCGCCACAATTTGCTTGACAAACCCTTTTTCACGCAAAGTCAGTTTGTTTGCAGTTTTATCCCACGGGAACATTTTCGTGCTGGCGGTATACGATACACCGTTATACACCGCTTCTGCATATCCCCGAAAACTCCACACGTGAAGCCCGTCCAATTCGGACACATGCACCATGTACGTTGATTCTTTTGCGTTTACTTGATATATCACGCACACAGATACAATGATAGCGCACACCGCCACCATACCACACAAGAATTTTCTCATACGCTTATTTTATTTATCCGAACATTCAAACATCATCATACAGTCGTATTTTAATTCCCACGAGTCCCTAACTTCTTTGTGAGTTCTTAAATATTTGTCCCACTCTTTGCATTCAAAGCGTGCCGTATTGGGTGGAAATGTTGCAACCACACAATTATCACTATTACGCACAAGCGTTTTATCCCCCTTTGGAAGCATCACGATTAAAGTATATTCTTTTTTCATAGTCAAATAATTTTAAATTATCAATACAGATATATTGCACCCTTATAAATTTTGTGTTTATTTGGTTGTGCTTCTTGTAAAACTTATATACTTATTACGCAGGTAACTCAAATTTATACATAGAAATACGTCTTTTTCTACGATAGTATCCAATACAGTTAATTATATTTTTTATTGTACTATATACATAAGCTACAAAGACAAAACCGCAAGATATTGCTAAAAAAAGCGCACAACAAAATGTAAATGTATCGTGCTCATCAATTATAAGCGAATTTATAAACATATATTCAAATAACGAGCATATCACAAAACCAATGATAAACCCAACTTCACAACATGAAAAGAAATCTGATACATTAAACTTTGATATATCTTTCTTTAGTCCTTTCAAAAATGATAATACCACGCCCAAAATAAATAATAATTCTTTCATACGTTTTAAATTTTAAATTGTTATACAATAGAAATGCAAGGGGAGTCGAACCCCAATGTACGAGACCATTCATACATTCCACCAAATTGTATTGCACCTAAATAACACTTCCATTTTATCCTACCTCTCACCCGGAAGTTAAGGGCTGCTGTTGGTTTTCATATTGCGGTTGTCTTTTGGGCGCACACCCTTCCCACTTAAATTAAAAACATACGCTTATAAGCGTATTAAAGTGCAATTTGCCGGGACTTCTCACCCCAATGTATAAAAGTTTGTGACGCTATAATATAATCGTACTATGTTCGCACACAATACCGGAAAATTATTTTTCACTGTTACACAAACGCTTCAGTTTATACACAATAATTTTGGCAATTGTACCTAAATAACACGTGTTTGTGCATACCAACGCCCCGACACGTTGGAGTACACCACACCCGTAACACGAATGTTTGTAGTATGCAGGTAGACACAATAAGGGGTACAATTATCCATACAGACACATTGCACCCCTATATAATTAGACACACGTTCCCTGATGGATTAAAGTTTAATTTCGCCACGTTCTATTTTACCCTGTAAAAGTGCACCAAATACACGCATAACGGTAAAATTTTGGTTATACTCTTTCATTACTTTTTCGTACACTTTTTTTCCGTCTTTCAAAATGTATTCGCCTTTGTCGTCTTTCTTTGCGACTTTTGCCGGATAAAGCATTTTTGTTTTGTCTTCGTTCCAATAGCTGTCAGCCCAAAGCAATACGATATTTTTAAGCTCTATATCTTGGAAAGACAAACCCAAATATCCCTCAAAAGCGTCTTTGTAACCATCTTTCCAAAATGAACGAATAGTTTTAATAACGCCGGATAAACTTTTTGTTTCCTTGTTTGCTTCACGAATTGATTTTAAAGCACTTACTTTTGAGTTTACAGACTGGTTTTTTACGTTTTTTGTTGCCATAGTTGTATAATTTTTAAATGTTATTAATTAGTTTGTTTGTAGTGTGTTGGGAAAATTGCACCCAAGAATAACGCTAACTTTTACAAGGTCGTTTCACACCATCAATCAGGGCACAATACGCCTCTGATACCGCTGTTTTTATAGGACTTACATACGCGGTTAACATACCTATCCTCACCCGTCGGTTTTTAGTCGAGTTGTCACGATAGGGCACAGTACACCCTACACTCAGTACCTTTGTGAGCTTTCGATATAATTTGCCGTTATCAGTTGAAAAAGATACATTATACCTAACACGTGTGTACATTTCGCACCTTATAACGTGTATTGTCGTTTCCTTAATAACGGGTTATATTGCCTCAATATGTCAATGAACTATTTGCACTTTTTGAAAGTTCCCTACTCTTTCGTTTGGCTGATTCAATATTTATTTTGTTTTCGCTTTTGTTTCGGTTATTGGTTTTGTTTCGTTGTTTGTTTCGTTAACCGAACACTCCAATGATAATACAGCTTTTTTCATTTTCCAAACTTTTCAATAAAAAATTTTATTCGGTTGCTTTTCTTTTCCTTTTATAATAGGTATATAGAGACTATTTTAACATTTTAAAACTTGTATTTAGTTGATTATTAGCTGTTTATGTTTGAAATGTTAAATATTATTTTTCGCTTTTCCTTAAAATAAGGGTTTCTATTCATTTGTAAAATCAAAAGTTATTTTCCATTGTTATTAAATAACTATATATCAATATATTACATTTACCTATTTCAAAACATAGTTACAAAATAACCATACTATTTTTATATTTGCTTTCAATCTATTACTATAAACAAAGAAAAACCGCTTAAAAAGTCTTATTTTGCTAAAAAAAGACATTTTTATTCATTGTATTATATTGATTATCAATGCAGTAACAATTTTAAAAAGAATGAAGTGGGTACTTTGGCTGGTGCGGATTCAATATTTGTAGTAAACCCAAATTTTCAAGTTTCGTTTTTAGCATATATTAAACCACTATAGTTACAAAATAACTATTATATATAAAGGGACATTTTTTCCGGAACCCCATTTTTCAAGTCTCGTTTTTTGGGGAGAAAAATACAACTGATATTGTCTCTCCCTCCAGCTTATCCATAAATCAATATACCTCCCTGAATCCCTTTTTATCCATCAGAATAAAAACGAGTCATTTTAAAGCCCTGTATTGCATTTTATTATCTCGATAATACAAACATACCAGCAAGCCATAGAAAGTCCGTATACGCCAAAACAAAGGCTATTTGAGGATATTTGATAGAAGGAACTGGGAAAATGATTTTTGAACCCCGATTTTTTTACTTATTTGTTCAGTTTTGGCGAGATTTTGGCTAAAAACTTACAAAAACCGGATTTTTAAGACATTTTGGGCTGTTATAAGAGCAAAAAATCTAACTTTGCCAGACAAAAACTTGACAACTGTGAGAACAAGCCAAGAAATAAAAGACTATCTGAAATTCGTTGTTCCGAGCGATGAAGGAAACGAGTACGCCATTATCCAGTATTGCCTTTCCAACTTTGACTTGAAGATAAAATTCAAGAAGCTGGAACCGGATGGCCATACCCCTACCGTCACATTTGAACAATTCAGAAAATGGATTGAAAGGGAATATATATCTGCCAATTCATTCATCGCTATAATTTCCGGCCCGTACTCCGGCGTAACCGGAATCATCTCATCAGTCAAAAACGATTCCCTGATACTGGGAGCAGCCCTTATGAAAACCGGAGACTTGGTTACGGATAAAATCTCAATCCCGTTCAAATCGGAAATCAGACAGGCAACCGAAGAGGAACAAGAAAACATCCTCCATTCCCTTTCGCTTGAAGGTCTGGAGTGGAATAACGATTTTAATCGTGTTACAGAGCGTTTCGTTCCCCGTGAGTGCAATTATATTAGATTCAGGTCAAAAGTGTCTGAAAAGGGCGGAATCGGCGTTTTTCGGGCATTCTCTGAGGACGGGTGTGTTATCATGTATTGTGTCAAGCTGGAAAACGAACCGATGAGGCATTCTTTAAAGGACAATATCGGAAGACAGGAAGAATACGACTTTTTTGTGGCCACGGAGATAGAGAGGAAAAATTTCAAGATAGAACTGGCAAAATCCGGAAAGGCTTGGAACGGATACCTCAAACGAATCGAACCAATTGACTTCAGAGTCAACAAAGGCGAATATTACTATTTCATCAACGACAAGTTTTCCCCCTCCAGGGCACAGGATTCTTACAGTACACAAGACAAGCTGAAGTTCAACAGCGGAAATTATTTCAGGTCGCTGGAAGAAATCGAAGAAATGATCGACCATATAAGCGAATTTAGAAAGGAACAGCTTGCGAGACCGAGAAAGAAGGATTAGCGTTAAGTGTATTATTCATTACAAATCTTCATAATGACCATAAACAGAGAGGACAAGCACCTCTATTACATTGTCATGGATTCGATAAACAATTCTATGTTCGCTGGTGATGCGTCTTGACCATGTTTCTTCGCTGCAATGTTTCAATTGTTCAATTCTACCGGTTCCGGTACGTGGGTGCTCCTCCAACTCTTTTAACAGGGAAATCAACTTCTTTATTGCATTAGGGGCTTTTTTACGCAATTTGATTAAATCTTTTTGCGCATCACTGGAAAAAATCACTCTGTACATAACAAACGCTCTACAAAATCATCTATGCTTTCACCATCTTTCTGTTTGAAACACTCTCCTTTACAAATCTGCTCGGCAGATTTCTCGATTTTGGCATAGAACTCTTCCCTGCTCACCAACGTATCATCCGAGGTAACAGGAACAATTTTGAAACTCCCGTTACCTCTCGATTTCAAAACAATATCTTCTCCACTGGCGGCCATACCAAGATACTTTCCTTGATTGGCTCTAAATTCTCTACTACTTACCACTATCATAACGTTACTTTTTTAAGAATACACAAAGATAAAAATTTTTATCCGAATGTGAGCCAATATGGTACACATTTATTTTTCCGGCAAGTTCCTTACCTGTACCTTCCCTTTCTGCTTGTGGTCGTATTTGTCCAGATAAACCCATATTCCCCGGAATGGCTCGAATCCGCTGCCGTAAAGCTTGTAGCGGTCTATAATCACGTCCAATAGCTGAGAGATAGTATCCCAGTCTTCCATGTCACCATTCTTGTACCCCATATCGGAAAGGAGTTTCGGTATTATCTCTATGGCTTGGCAATCCCGGTTCTCTCCTATCGAAATTCTGGGAAATCTATATCTCTCCAGTTTCTTGTAAAAGGGATTTTCTTGTTTTCGGGCATTTTCAGCCTCTTCTCGGAACTTTAATTGGATTTCGATCATCTTACCGCCATCACTGCAAATCGTCTCACCACGGGCTTTATTTTGGCTTCTAAACCAGAGTTTCGTTTCTTTGTCCATCTGAAGTTCCGGAGACATGAAGGACAGAAGCTGGGGATTGTCGTATTGCACCCTTCCTATCTTCAGAAGTTCCAAGTCTCTCATGTACTCCACTACGAACTGGCGCATCTCATCTAATGTCACTTTTTCATCGACTGGGAAAGACTCTCTGAAATCCTCCTTTATCATTTCGATTTTTTCATCGTCTGAGAGTGAGATTAGGCTTTCATCGTAATTTTCGGAAACTGGGAGCGACATGAACTCTTCCCTTATCTCTTCCTCGGTTTTCTCTTTCCATTCCGAATAGTGGATTCCTACCCTGCATCCCCTGCTCTCGAAATACGGAAACAGATCTTCTATTTCCAATCTGGAGAGTTCTTCATCGTGTGAGAAATAATCTTCTTTCAATTCACTGAAGGTTTTCTTCAATTCCATCCATTTAGGGGTATCTCCTTCAGGGTACTCTTCCATCATGTCCCGAATAAGCATGTCGATGAATTTTTGATTTGGACTGGGAGTTTGGGAAACCTCGGATCGAACCGTTTCTTCTTCCTCTTTTTTGAAGCTGGGGATTGAAGGAACGTCCAAATCCTTTTTTTCTGTTTTTTCAAAGCTGGGAGTGAAGGGGCTGCTTGAATCTTTTTCTTCAAAGCTGGGTGTTTGGGCTTGAACCTCGAATTGAAGATTTTTGGTTTCTCCTTCCCCCACACCCCTATCCTTATCCTTTGTAAAAAAGCTTACTTCGTAACCTTTTTTATTAAGCTTTTTAATATCTTCTTTTATCTCTTTATTTAACTCTTTAAACTCTTCTTTAAAATATTCTTTTAAGCTTATTATAATATTATTATATATATCTATATTACTTCCCGAAATCGGAAAGGTTTTGCCCTGAACCCTTCCTGATTTCGGAAAGGTTTCAGATAACCCTTCCTGATTTCGGAAAGGTTCGTCCAAAACCATACCTGTTTTCGGAAGGGTTAGGCTATTTTCATCATCGAACCCTTCCTGTTTTCGGAACGGTTTTAAAGAAACCATTCCCGATTTCGGAAGGGTTGGTTCATTTTCACGATCTGACCTTTCCTGATTTCGGAAGGGTTCATCCATAACCTTTCCGATTTCAGGTAGGGTTACACTCTCTCCTTCAGAAATCATTCCGATTCCTTGCACATACTTTTCTCTGATTGATAACAGACGACTTATTGCTTCATCCAGTTCTTGAATAAATCCGTCAGACCCTTCCGATTTCAGGTAGGGTTTACCGATAACCATTCCGATATAAGAAGGGTTCTCTGACAACCCTTCCGATTTGTTACATGGTTCCATCAAAACCGTTCCGATTTCAGGTACGGTTTGTTCCTTTGTTGATATAGCAGTTTCCTTCAGTGCGTTTATTTCCTCTTCGGAAACATTGCTCAAAGCTTTCTGTTCTTTTACGAATTTATCATCGCAAAACTTGGATAAGGCTTCACGATTATTGGTTGCTTCCAGTATTCTTAAAGCAACATTATACCCAGAAATATCCAGTGAACATTCCTTCTTGCATCCGGCCTTTGCGTCTGTAGACATCAATACCCCTATCTTCTCCAGCCGGTTTACACAAGCGGAAAAAGAATCGTTGCTCATTTTTAGTAGCTGTTTAAAAGTGGTTCGGCTCCATTTTGTATTATGACCAACGCTTTTATGATACTCCTGATTTAACAGGAGTACCAAAAGAGCCAATTCGTTTGCCTTGAATAGACAACTTGAATTAGGGTGAATCTTTACGAATTTAGTATTCTGGATTTGTTGTGTCATGCGTTTTCGATTTTGTCATTAACATAATAGTGCATTATCTTACAGTTCACCATCGGTTTGTAAACCTTATACCCCAGTTCTCTGGCGTATTTTCCTACCGTTACCCGGTTAGGAACTTTGGTGCTGTTTTCTAACATGTGCTGTGACATTTCCTCGAATGTCATACGCTTCTTCAATTTCATCATAATCTTGATTTTTAATTGTTCTTTAATTAATAATAGGGCTACTGCTATTGATTGTGTTTGTTGGTTTTCAATATTAACATTCTTTATACATTCGCCTTGTCCAGTTCAGCAATCTGCTTCTGTATCTCGTTCATATTATCCTGAATGATCTTACAGCTCTCGTATTGCTCATGTTCCTTTGCATACTCCAGTACGAAAGAAAGCATCATATACGAGTTATGCAGGCTTCTTCTTTCAGCACATCTGGATTGGTATATGAGATACTTCGTATGGCTTACAAGATTTTTTATACGCTTGTCATAAATACTTGTTCTTATATACAGGAAAATCATCAATAAAGCACAACAAGCGATGGCTCCGATAAATATTAATTCATTCATTGTTTGTTATTGTTTTGGTTATTGTTCGCAAGGCGGTATATCGCCGTTCCTTTGGCATTCTTTACATAGTTCTTTCATGGAACACTGAGCGCATTTATCTTGCTCTTTTATTTTCAGTAAATGCCTTATTACTAATAACGTTATTACTATAAATAATAAATATGTCATTTCGGTTCTGATTAATGAAGGAATTTATAGCCTGGATGAATCGCTTCAGCTTCTTCCTTCGTATTAAACATTAAAGTTGTAGTGCCAGTACCACCTACATCCTTGTAAGCGACTTTCAACCACCATTTATAATTTCCACTGCCATAATCATCATAGTAAGGTTCCCCGATTACCTCAGTAACCCATGCGTCTATAAGATTCATTTCTTGCTATCATTTAAATATTGTTTGTCAAAATGATTGTGTTTAATCAACCAACCAATCGTTAAAACACAACACTCTATCGGATCGTCTTCCATGTGTGTGCCAACCCGACAATCGGCGGTGTGCCTTCTTATTGAAAGAATATATCCTTGTTCTACCTTTATTAGTTCCGGATGATGCGGCTTGAATCCGATTTGTAGATCTGGAATCTCGGTTGGTAATAATTCCAATAACCTCGATAAACTCCATGCAGGAACATCCTTTCCCCAAAGCCTGTCAAAGACTTCTTCTCCGGTTTCCCCGTGCTTTGCTAATTTGGCAATACGCTCTTTTGTCCAAAACTTGCCTCTCTGTGTGGGCGGCTTGGTTTCCAGTTCCCACTCTAAAGCAGGAACTCTACTCTTTGTGTGATGATATACCATATCAGCCGTTTCCAGCTTCAATCCTAAAGCAAGCAGCCTTTCCGACTGCTCACGTGTTGTACATATTCTTGATTTAAATTCCATATTGCTTAATCGTAATTATAATTATCAAATTCGTTATCTCTCAGTTCCTTTTCTTTCATGGCCTTCATTTTATCGTGCCAAATGGCAAGCATGGCTATTGCGTTCCAAGCCATGTGTGCGAGTGCTGGCAGCTGTGATTCTTCGTCAAATTCCTCTCCATTATCAAACGCCACCAAATGCCGCAGTAATGCAGCCTTGTAGCGTTCCATTCCATCAGGAAGGTTTCTCCATGAGTTTGGGGCGTACTTCTTTGCTCCGAAGGTGTAAACCTTTACTACATCTTCCAAATCTGAAAGCGGAAGTAATTCCCACATTGGCTTGTTGTCTTTCCGGTCATCCTTGAAGGATTTTGGGTGTGTTTTTACAACCTCTTTAAAATTATTCTTCATTTACAATCCTCTGTTTCAATATCCTCATTATATTTTTTTATTTTCTCTCTTAGAATTTTGTCATACTCTTTTACTCCGTCTTTAACTCCATTCCTGTAACCTTTATCGTAAGCTGACCAATTAGACAGCATCAATGCAACGATAAAGAATAGGGCTGAAAGCACATTTCTCCAACCTGCCATTGTTATTCTGAACGGATTAAACAAAACTTCAAGATGTCCGATACATAGTAGGAGAAAAAGCAGTGAAATTATAAGGATTACTTCTTTCATGATTCTTCCTCCAGTTTTTTTAGTTCTTCTTCTAATCGTTCTTTTAATGATTCCTCGCCATCGTCACCGCTAAGCAACCAGTCGATTCTGTTTGCATAGATTGCAGCCTTGCGAAGTGCCTTAACCGCATCACTGAATATCTGAATGGTTTCATCGGTGTATTCGGGATAATATTCACCATCTTCATATTCCTGGTATTTGAGTTCCCTTACTTCTATTTGTTTGTCACCTTCCATGAACTCGGCAATGCGTCTTCCGTTTTTCTCATATTCACAAATAAACTTGTATGCCTTGTCTTTTTTGAGGTGTCTGACTGCTTCATCGTAGGTCTTGAAGCCCTTATAGATGCCTACAGAATGCCAATCGTCTATTTTTCTAAAGACTGTTACATCTTCCCTCCATACCAAAGGCGGTTTCGGCTTGGTAGCTTCTTCAATTTCTCGTTCTATGCTGTCAGCAATATCTTCAATGTGATACTGCTGATAATCGAAATGTCCTCCACTCATAATTTAATCGTAATTATAATTATCAAATCCATTATCGGTTTCATCATCTGTATAATCTTGTCCGAAGTCCATAAATTATTCTTCCTTTCTTCCTTTGTCTTTCCCAGCCTGATACCAATAGTAACAACTTAGAAAGTGTACAGCGATTAATATTGCTACTTCTATCATATTTTATTTTCTTTTACATCATCATAAGTTGCATTATCATCGTAAATCACTTCAATAGAATCAAGTTGCGCTTCGGTAACCTTAACCTTGTTTTTATACTGCCAATCTCGTAATCTGTCATGGATTTTTTTGAAATTGCTAAAAGTTATAAACTCGTTAGTGTATAAAAAATACTGACAAAATACAGCTATCGCTAATTTTTCTCTTAATTTTTCTTTATCGTCCATATTCTAATTCTCTATATTAGGTAATAAGTCTTCGATGTATGCCCAGCGAACTTTTGCACAACGATCATGAAAAACAAATTCATTCATTTCATACCATTTCGTTAAATGATAGTATGGGACATAACCGTTCTTGTATGTGATTTCTAACAAGCATTGCTTTCCATCTTGCGGTTTTTCTTTATTTATGTCGTGCCACACGCTGTTGATGCGCCATTCTGCGGCATCCACAAATATATCAACAAAAGGTCGTTGGTTCCATTCACAGGGGACAATCCCTTTTAATTGTTTTCTTGCTGCTTTTTCAATATCTTCTCGTTTCATTTTTCAACTCTTTTCGGTTTTAATAAAAATGATTTATAATACTTGCAATTATTAGCGTCTCTTCTTGCTGTTATTCTTCGTAGTAAAGCCTTGCAATACATTTGGCAGTTAGCAAAAGCCACGTAATAAATGCAGTAACTACAATGTTTATCACCGTTCTTCATTTTGGTCTCCTTGCTTCCTTCAATTCTTCAATAAGTGCATTCGCAAATTCAACCGCATTAACAGCCATAACACAATACTTTTGAGTCAACACATTGGGGTCTATCATGCGAAGCATGGCTTCCTTTGCAACTTCATACCTGCGCTGTTCCCAGTCAATGTTATTCACATTTTCAATTGTATCTTCAATTATTTCGATGTCGTGTAGAGCGTATAGTCTATTTATATTTGTTGTATCTCCATACATACCCCATTTAGTCATTTTGACATCTACAATTTCTCCGGTTGCTCTAATTTTTGCTTTCATTTTTTGATTACTTTTAATGTTTTGTTTTCGTTATTTCTTAACCACCTATAAATTACCACTCTTGCCTTATCATATCGAAACCAATTCCATTTCCGTTTTGGGCGATAAGCATATATCTTCTTGGATATTCTCAGATTCATTTGTGTTTTTATTTATCTTCACTGAAACATGGGGTCGCATTCATCATGCCGACAAAATCTTCAACATCCAAATAGTCGATACCAAAATTTTCTGCGGTCTTTTTGTCGGAATCAGAGAATTGTCCGGTCTTTCCACTGGCATCACCAATCATAAGGGCATCATCCTTATCAAAGTTGAACTTGTCCATATATTCATCAAAAAAAGATTCAAGCATCCCGGTATTCGGCTTTCTGTATTTGTCGGTTTTATTATTTGATACGCACTGCTTAGCACGAACAACACCACCTATATTGCAATATTCTTTCACAACCCTTGAAATGTAAAGGCTTTTACAGCTAATGGAAAACTCATCAACAAATCCTTTCTCTACACCACCTTGGTTGCTTACAATAAATACACAATCCGGTGCAAGTTTTTTAATTGCATCAAGCACATCAAATTTGATCTTCATATCCCAAATCCCTTCAGGAAAGGTTTTTCCACTGGCTGTTTCAATCAATGTTCCGTCAAGATCGGCAAACAACACTTTGTATTTTTTCATAATTTATCCTCCAGATTTTAATTATACTTTATTTCTATTGAATTATCGGCTTTTGGTTGTACGAGAATAACGCCTTTATCCGATGTTATTCTTAGTATTCCTTTATCATTCATTCTAATCATGTAGTTACCTATGACATAGGTTTTATTTTTCTCTAATTCGTTCATTGTTCGTATCCTGTTGGTATATCGTAGCATATTGCAAAAATTAATAAGAATATGCTGAATGTTAGCCATCCTAATACTGCTCTATCATGGTATATTCCCACACATGTAGAAATAATTATAAATGAAGTGAACAATAATGCTGTTTTAATATTCAAAATGCTTTTCATAAAACTTCTTTTATTAAATCCATACAATTCTGATACGCTTTCTCGAAATTCTCCTTGCTTGTTAAATGTTCCTCAATTTCAAAATCTTCTATCAGTCCATAGTTGCTCAACTGTATTTTTGCAAAGGGGGTATTTATATCATAAATGACCGTTACGGATGTGTAATGTATCACATCCCAACACTCCCCTGCACTTACACGATCAATACTGACAATCTTTTTATATACATTGGGGGCTTTATAAAGATATTTTCCTACCAAATTTTTATACTTGGCTATCTTAGATTCGTCGTCCAGTTCTTTCTTATATTTCATAATTATATCATTTTAATAGCTTCTAAAATACCTGCCTGAACAGCTTCCTCAAAAGAAAAATATTCATTGCCGGAAAACTGCATACATCTCCCTTTTTTAACATCAATAATCATATAAAACCATTTGTCGGTAGGAAAGTTATAATCAACGCTTATATGTACGCCCTTCTGTTCTCGAAGCCATTTTTGTGCCACATAAAGAGTAGGTTTTGGGAAATATACATATTCATCGCCAACCTCGCCGCTTTTAGTCTCTGCCACCGCTTTTTTGTATCTATGTTCACATGGCCAATCGAAACCCTTTAATTTCAGCAATACGGCTGTTTCTAATGTTACAAAATCTTCTTGGTTCATTTGATTTCATTTAATTGTTCCATAAATTTTTTCTTTCGATAACACATATAATCGTCTGCCATTTTTGCATCTATACATTGTGTACAATATGTAACAGCCATCGGACAATCTTCACAAAATCCATCCAGACACAGACCGTCCGATGGCCTATATCTTATACAAGACCGACAGAATGCTTTAAGGGCTTTGTTTTTCATATCTTTTTCAGCCACTTCTATCGTACTGGTAATGTCTTTTGTATCATGTTTATTTGTTTCCATTACAAGACGTATAGCTTGTCTTATATCAGATATTTTCAGACGTTTGATAGTATTTCCAGTCTTAATCAGCAAATAATTTTCGTCTTTTGATATGCTGTCTATGTTTATGTCACATAGAAAGGTTTGGTTTGGGCTTATGTGGAAAGTCAGCCCTTGATTCTCTTTATCATTCATGTACAATTTGTTTTGGTTTATTCATACATAATTTACAAGCACTTGTGTATGTATGGTAAGTTTTATCTTTTCGTTTTATTGTTCTCGGATAAAATCTGTGAAGTGGCAAATACCGACCACACTGGGAACACAATTTTTTAGTATATACTTCATTTTCCGTCTGGTATTTGTTACTAATACGCTTCCTTATCAGCTGGCAAGTTTTACATTCACTATCTGTGTTCCGATATTTCCTGCAATGAGCCAGAGACTTTTTATTGCATTTGGCAAAACGAACACAATCTATTCGGGGGACGGTCTGATATATGTTCATTGGTTCCGTTCTATTTCCAATATTTTCCTGTCACAGATAATCTGGCGGTCGGTTATTTTTGAAATCAATTTGATTCCTTCCAATGTCCGGCATCTTGACAAGGCTACATAAACCTGCCCGTGCGCAAACGCTCTTCCGGCATCAACGATCACCTTGTCAAAAGTCAAGCCCTGGGATTTGTGAATCGTGATAGCCCAAGCGAGTTTCAGAGGATATTGGGTACAAGAACCGATTTCTTTCGCTACAATCTTTCCTTCAGCATCACACTCGTACTTGACATTCTTCCAAGTATATTTGGTAACGATAATCTTCTCTCCCTTATCGGTTCTGACTGCGACATAGTTGAATAGATCATCGTTTATGATTTCCTCCACAACCCCAAGCATGCCATTGTAAAACTTTCGTTGCTCCATCGGGGCTTGGTCATTGGCACAGAACATGACTTGTGCACCGACCTTCAGGTTCAATTGAGGTTCACACGGGGCTGCGTTCTCTGGAAAATCACCGGACAGTATTGCGTCATATCGGTAAATTTCTCCTTCCAGCCTTGCTAAACTATCCATGTTTATGTTTTGGGCTGACTTATTGGTAGCACAAAGCGTTATATATCCGCTCTCTTTGTTTCCTATATATCTCTTATCATAAAGTTCAAGTAATTTCTTTCTGCTTTCCGCTGAAAGGTTTCCGTTACGAACTTCATTAAGCAAGTGGAGAAATTCTTCGTCAGACTGGCGAAACACATGGCTGAGATTCACAGTCTTGAATCCGGCTGTTTTTAACGCTTTCGAGCAAAAGAAATAAGGAGAATCATAATACTTCTCAACAAGCCCCCATTCTTCTTTTATTGTGACAGGGGGAAGCTGATAAAGGTCTCCTATCAAAAGAAGCTGAACACCTCCGAACGGCTCTTTGGTATTCCTGTAGAAACAAAGCGCATCGTTTACCGCATCAAGAAGATCCGCACGAACCATTGAGATCTCGTCTATCACCAGTAATTCTAATTTCTGGATAGTTTCTATTTGCTTATCATTTAATTTGTATGAGCCTAATACATGGAGGGTTTTGCCTCTGACGAAAGCCGGTTTGTAAGGTGAGAAGGGCAATTTCAAGAGAGAATGCAGGGTTACACCTCCGGCATTTATCGCAGCAACTCCGGTCGGGGCTGCAATTACCGTATTCTTCTTGCAGACACCCAGTATATATCTGAGCAAGGTGGTCTTACCGGTTCCTGCCCGGCCTGTCAGATACACATTGGTATTCGTGTTTAAAACTAAATCAATAGCTTCCTTCATTTCGCTATTGATGATGAATGTGGGTTTTGGTTGGTTTGCCATATTCTTAAATTATTTCATTTATTAAAAGATTCTGGTAGTGAGTCAAATAATTCTGGAACCTGATACATTTGATTTCTTCGGTTTTCTTGGGACAGTAATCCACATGCTCACAACTGAGACAAAGACTCTTTAATGCTGCGGCCATAAACTTTTTCTGTGTAGGTATCAGTTCTTTTTGTACCAATGCTTTGATATAAGCAGGATTTGGTTCTATCATAAGCCCTATATCGCCACCGGATATTTTCTTTCCCATTAAAAATCTATCGAAGTGTACACATCGTCTATCTGTTCCTTGCTTAAACCTATATACCGTCTTGTAATCGCAATACTGGAATGATTGAACATTTTACTGAGCAATACAAGAGCCGCTTCGCTTTGCCCTTCCTTCTCATATACCCATCTTCCGAATGTTTTCCTGAGAGTGTGAGTGGAGATCCGGCTGATCGGAAGAGAGTATTCTTCCTTCAGTGTCTTCAATACCCGGTTGATTTGCCGGTCAGTATATGCGGTAGATTTTTTGGGGTGCTTGATGATAGGCAGCTCCAAGTCCGGAGAACCAAGCAATTTGTATAATTCGGCAATTCGCTTCTTGTTTGTCTCACCTATTCTGATAAGGCGTGTCTTGCCCGTTTTCTTTTCCGTAATACAGATTTCGTCCTTACAAAGAATGTCTATCCACCTCAAAGATAATACGTCCGATACACGCAAAGCCGTACAGAACGATACTCTGCAATATAATTCGATCCAGTATTTCTTGTCAGTGGACAGACATTCCAATAACCTCTTAAAATCTTCTATCTGAAGAGGCTCTGATTCTACTATTTCTCCTTTTATTTTTCCCATAATTAGTGATTTTGTCTTTTTACGAGAGCAAAGATATACATTACGGGAATATCATCAAAGAAAAATCAATAAATATTTTTTCTATTAACTATTTTAACCTATCATGTTAATATATAGTTAGTTAAAAATAAACTAAAGCAAATGCTTACTTCTAAATAATTCGATCGTATCAATCGCTATTCCCAACTCTTTAGCCTTTTGCATCTTGGAGCTATTAGAAGAAAGATCTGCGACTATAAGATTTGTGGTTTTCCGGCTCACACCGCTTACAACTTCTCCCCCTTCTTGAATAATTGTGTCTTCCAGTTCCTTGTCTCGGATTCCGGTAAAGCAAACCTTCAATCCGACACATTTTCCGTTGGATTTTATCCCTTTCTTTTCAGAAGGACGAAGTTCAAGCCCGTTTGTCTCCAGAAATTTGTAGAAAGGTTTGATTCCGTCACAGAAAGAGCGGTATGTCTTGGAATCTCCCGGAGAGGACATGGGGATGTATTTCTTTTGATAGAAAAGATCAATAAAGCCGCCCATTTCACTTAGGATTTTTCTTGCCTTTATCAGTCCGATCCCCTCAAAACAATCGCTGGCATGCATCAAGGTTGCAGCATCCGTCTCTTCCAGTGCTTTCTTGTTGTTCTGGAGGATGATATTTATCGTACTGTCTCCAAAGCCGTCTATTGCAAGGATTTCTTTCGGAGTGATATTCAAAATCTTCTTTATCGAATCGAATCCGGCTTCAAACAGTTTGACGTAGCTTTCCTCTCCCATATTCTCGGCTCCTGAGACGGTAAAGAAATGGATGATTTTCGCCAGTTTTCTTCCCGGACAGTCGGGATTGGTACAGCATAGTTCTACCATTGTACCATTCCATGCCGTAGGCGCACCACACGAAGGGCATATTGAAAGCTTGCTCCACATTGCTGTTTGTTCTTCAGAGGCAGCAGGTTTGATGGTGGAAAGGATTTTCGGAATCACACCGCCTGAGCGTGTAACCAGAATTTCCGCTCCTTTGGCCAATTGCTTTGTCTTAATGAAAGCGGCATTGTATCCGGTCGGGTTCTCCATTTCACAATCTCCGGTATCCACTGTTTCAATATTTACGACAGGTTTCAATGCCCCAGCCTTGCTGACTTTCCAAGTGATAGATTTGACGGTTGTGTGAAAAGCGGATGTAAAATCCGGATGCTTATAAGCGATTGCGTATAACGGATTTCCAGTTGTCTCATGTCGCCCTACCTTATCCCAGATGGCAAGATCGTTAATATAGATTACAACACCGTCTATCGGATAACCATTCGACCATGCGGAAAATAAATCTTTCAGTGACTCTTCTGTCAATTCTTCCACCTTGCATTTATGGAACAAAGGTTGTTGTTTGTAAGCTTCGCAAAGTTCCTTTATCACCTGCTCATAGGTTATATATGAGACAAGATCGGACTGACCTATTCCATAACGATACAAGGAAGCGTGCTGGATAAGGTTGTTCGGCTCATCCGCATTAAGCATTCCGGCTGCGGTATTGCGAGGCGACTTAAACTTTTCTCCGGTACTGGGAGAGAATTTGTCTTTGAAGAACTTGTCCCAGTTTTCATTTGAGATTATAAATTCACCAAAAGTAAAACGGTAATGGGCATCCTTCATTATGTTTGCGGCCATTATATGTTTTGAACAATCCTGCCCCTCATTTTCAGCACCGCCACGAGAATAAGCCATGCCGGTTAGTTCGTTTACAAGCAATGACAAGCCATCGAACTTAGGCATACAGATTACTTCTGTTCTTCCTGTAAGTCCAAGAGATTTGCACCATTTGATTACTTCACCAAGGCTTTTGGCCTTGTTCAGTGATTTCATGGGAATAGGCAAAGAGACCTTTCTGTCGGTAGAAACGCTGGCAGGTTCTATGTGCTTGAACCAGTCGCTATCGGGATCGAGTTTTCTTAATTGTTCAATTTCCGCATCGTACTCAGCATCGGAGATTTCCGGCGTTCCTTTACGATACAATTCGTTATGGCGTTTGATATTGTCTAATAACGTCTCTTTGGTTTTGATTGTATATTGTTCTTTCATGTTATAACAGGTGTTTTTGACGTTGTGATAAATTACGTTGATGCTCGGCACGTTTTGCAGATTTGCCCCATGACTCCATCAAATCTTCATAAGTGTTTTCAAAAAGTTTACAAGCCAAATCATATAAATCAGGCAGCTTGTTCATTTCTTTTTCGATATAATCCATTGCACTGCCTTTATACAGGGCGTTATTCATGCGTGTGAACACATTAACATGAAACTTATAGTTGAACTCGCTATACAGTAAACGGTAGCCTTTACCTATATCTCCGGCACTGCCCTTACGGACAATCTGGGTGATACGCTGTCTCATGTCGGCAAGAGGAATTTCTGAAACAAGACCCTCAATTATTGAATCTTTTCGTTCGTTTTCTTCTTGCAACACACGGGCTTTTTCTTCTGCAATTTGGCGTTGCTTTTCTTCTTCTATCCATTTTTCCGCTCTTTTTATTTTATCTTCGATTTGGTAGGATGGCGTATTAGCTTCTTGCAGTTTTCTCTCGCAAGCAATGAAGTATTTGCGTGCCCGTCTGCCATTATCGTTGTTTTCTATCATTGAAAGCTCTTTTGCCATGTCAATAGACAACGCATATTCAATTTTGCTAATATATTGATTATCAGAGTTCATAAAATTATGACGTCTGATATTCAACAAGTTACCTTTATAATCAAAACAAAGTTTCTGATAATCTTGTCCTTCTATAAAATCGTATTTTTCGATACGACTCTTAATCCAATCAGCGAACTTTTGTTTGTTTTCTAAGAAACAATGCAAATCTCTTGCGTTTACAGCACGCTTGCCGTTCTGTTCTGTTATCTTTATTAATTCTATAGGTTCGTTTGTTCGTAAATTATTCATCTTCTATATTTTGTTATTATTTGTTATATTCTATTTATAAAAGGAGTCGGTAAAACCACGACTCCTTTTGCAATACTGTAAAATCAGTTTAAATATTGTTTTAGTTAAGAATCATAAATATGTTTCGCTACAGACCACTGTTTTACATTGGGATGTCCATCTGGCAGACACCCTCTTTCGCTACAAATCATTACTTTACCCCCGAATGCCCGAAACCTCCAGTTCCACGCTCTGTATCATCCAGCGTTTCTACCGGTTCCCATTCTGCCTGTTCATAGTGAGCAATTACCATCTGGGCGATACGCTCTCCATCATTGATTGTAAAATCCTCAGACGAAAGGTTAATCAAAATAACGCCAATTTCACCTCGAAAATCTGCATCCACAACCCCTGGCGCATTACATACAGTTATTCCTTTTTTCAATGCCAAGCCGCTACGAGGACATATTTTAGCTACATATCCTTCTGGAAGCGCAATATATAGTCCTGTAGGAACAAGACAACGTTCCAGTGGCTTCAATACTATCGGCTGTTCAATATTTGCACGGATGTCCATTCCGGCTGAACTTGCAGTTGCATATTTTGGCAACTCATGTTTTGATTTGTTTACGATTTCTACTTTCATTACTTTAAGGTTTTGATTTTGTTTATTCTTGCTTCTCTATTATGAGCCATTTTTCTTACTGAGTGATATTTTCGGGTTACGCCGCATAACTGATCATAATCGGACAGTTTCAGGTTTCCTATATCACTCATTTCTATTTCCACATGGGGAGATACGTGCCTGAAGTAAAAACCACCCGTGGAAATAAACCTGCCTGTACATGCGAAGGAGATAGCCTGTAAATTTCCTCCAGTTAATTCATAAGCACTTCTGACCGAACGGGTAATCGCTATCAAAACTTGTGCTGCATTGAAAACTAATACTTGTTTTGGTTCTTTTAAAAATCCGTTACTTTCTTTTTCCATTTAATAAATCTTGTAATTGTTCAGAACTAAATCTATTTTGTGCTTGAGATAAGATGGCTGAATCGGAAATGACAAAACCGTTTGAAAACAATTCTTCAATCCTTTCCAGCATGTACATTCCAAAATCCGTATCGACATAGGCAATCAGGAGAAGTTCAAGGGGTTCCATAATCAGCACGTGCCCGGTATTGGTCTCGTTGATGATTATGTCTTCTCTCGGTACATCGTAAGCAGCAACGGCTGCATTTATCCATGAAAGAAAGTTCATCTGGAACAAACTTATATGGTTTGCTCCAGTCTTGCCTTTCTTTTCCAAAAAATGCGTCATATCCGCATAACGATTCCCTTCTTGATCTGCGCCTGTCAGAAGATCCGGAAATTCCGCATACTTGATCTCCTTGCACACAATCACTTTACTTTTCATAATAGCCCGGCATTTTCGGATTTAAACAAATTGTTTTTGTGCATTTCTTCAGTTACCAAGACAGAAGAAGCCTTGTCAAACTTCACATCACGAATCGCCCAGTCACGGGTTTCAACTTTCGTCAAATACTTGGAGACAAAATCGTAGGCTTCTTTCGGAGAGGAAGCGGCAACGTAGATGTTTTCTTTCTTGGATTTTTCCTTGCCGTTATCGCTGATCTCCGTGTATTTGACGCTCACTGCAAACAAGGCTGCTTCATCTTCTCCTTCCGAAAAGAAATACAACACGTAGTTTTCCTTATACTCCTTGTCAGTGGAGAAGGTGTCTGTAAAGAGTAGTTCGGGGATTTTTGCCTTCACGATCTCATATTTGACGGAATCATTATATTGCTTCATTTCTTCCATCATTTCAAACGCCAGAGCTTCTGCGTCCGTGTAATTTACCGCAACGACCAAATCGTCTTCTTTCTTGGTTGCTAACTTTCCGTCACTGTCCTCGCCCATATACTCGAAGCGGAGTCTGTAAAATTCAATACCTGTATTCATAGTCGGTATACTTTAATTGGTTAAATAAATATGTTTTGGTTTTTAATTACGCCGCAAAGATATGTCTTTATATAATACAATCATAATATTTCATATATTTTATTTTGTATTTTTACTTATATATTTGATACATTGCTATTTAAACATACATATAAAAGATATAATAAACAAATAATATCATATACCCAAAAATTCAACATATCTTTATATAAAGAGAAGATAATCGATATGTTATAATTTTCAATAACAATCATTATCACCATAATACAGGTTTACATACCCCTAAACAACAGATTGTCCACTCCACACCTATTCTTTTTAAAACATAACTTATGGATAGTAAAAATATAGAAGGAGCGTTTAACAATCAGCTACTTGACAGTATTTTCAGAACAAGCAAAAAGACGATACAGGAATATGTCTGGGAAATCGAGAGAAACAACAGATATAAATCCACACGTTCAAACGTAGAACTGGGGACAATCTTGGACGACAGATCACGGCTCATCGATTTGTATGAGGCAAGCTTGCAGCAGGACGCACATATACGATCGGTCATAGAGACTCTGGAAAGTCAGATTCTCGGCGACCGTTATATGCTTGCGAAGATTAACGAAAAAGGCAAGTATGTCAAAGATGTGGAAGAAACACAAAAGATACAGGGTTCCCAGTTTGACAAGATGATCAAGGGAATTGTGGAATCCAAACTGTACGGATATACATTGTTGGAGATTCTGCCTGATATAAATCCGCTTACAGGAAAACTCAGCCATATTAATATCGTTGAGCGAAGAAACGTGCTGCCGGATCAGAAGGTGGTACTAAGAAGACAGGGTATATGGCTCCCCAACTGGGATGTCACATCTCCTGTCTACAAGAACAATTATGTGCTTATTTCATCCGGGGATCTCGGTCTGTTTTCCGCTACCACACCTCTTATTCTGGCTAAGAAATTTACGATGGCCAACTACGTCAATTTCTCGCATACATACGGCCAGCCCATCATTCATGGAAAAACAGTGTCGGAAAACAATGCGGACAGAAAACGTCTGGCTAACGATATAGCCAATGCTGCGCAAAACAAGGTTATCGTAACCGGACTGGAAGACGAAATGGACATCAAGGCTTTTACAATGTCGAACTCGGAGAAAATCTATACCGGATTGATAGAACTGGTAAACAGCGAGGTTTCCAATCTGATTTTGGGATCGGAATCTATGGCCGGAGGTATGCAGTCTTATGTCGGTTCCACAAAGGCGCATCAAGACATATTTCGTGACCGTATAGAAGTGTATCGCAGGTACATTGAAAATATAATGAACGAAGAGATTGTTCCCCGTCTTGTTATAATGGGATATATCAAACCCGGTCTGGTGTTCAAATATTCAAACCGTATCGAAATGAACAATGAAGACCGTATCAAGCTGTATGGTCTTCTGACGGATAAGTACGAGATTACGGGTGATGAGATCGAGAAAGAATTTGGTATCAATGTCGGAAAACAACTCAATGTAATGACCGGAGCAATCGGAACATCCGGTGCTATTGGGAGTGGAAGTAATGACCGGCACATCATGTCGGACGAAGAATATCTTCGCAGATACGGACATCCGAGAGGACAAACATCCAAAGTCACAAATTTTATCCGGGGAATGAAGTAGGCGGCACGGCTTCATTCCCGAATGTGGTTGCCGAACGCTACGAAGCACCCAAAGAAGAACCAATTAGTCGTGAAAAGGAAGAGTTTCTATTGATTCTGGAAGAGTTTAGGAAATTTGTTTATCGGGCAGAAAACAGTGCCGAAGCTTGGGAAGTGTTTGAGGATATTGTTGCTCTCAGGGCTTCTTTTCTGATTGATCGTGTACTGACCGGACTCAGAATGGATTTCGATAAGGCTTTTGATTTGCTAAAGAATTTCAATTCCTCTCTTACGGAGAGAGAAAGGCAAGAACGGGATATTTTGGTGGCAGCAATCGAAAATCTGGTTGATTTTGCGGTTGCGGAAGAGTTTCAGATGATAAACGAACTGCCGGAAGAATTGGACATAGAGGATATGGAAGAATACGAAGAGATTTGTGAGAAATACAATTTCCAGTATGCTTCTGTGGAAAACGAAGACGTGTTGTATTCTGCTTCTATGGCATACTGGTGGATAGGCGTTGCCTCCAACTCGATCGTTACCTATATGACACAAGGGGACGAAAGAGTCCGGGCTTCACATTTGGCATTGGAAGGCATATCTTTTCCCAAAAACGAGTTTCCGGTAGATTTGATTCCCCCTATCGACTATGCGTGCCGATGCTATCTGCTTTCGGATGGAACAAGCAGTGAATCGTTTGTTACGGCTTCTCTTGACAGAAAAAAGATCGGAAAATATAAAAAGTTAGTTAATCCAGTGTTCACTGAAAGTTTGGCTACCGGTGGAAAAATCTTCAGCGATGCACACCCCTATTTTAAGATACCGACAGATAAGATTTCCCAATTACAGGAAATAGCCGGAAAAATCAAATCTAAATTTATACAGAAGAATGACTAAGGTTACTTTAAAGGAAATGTGCGATCAGCTGGAAAAAATATCTCCAAGCAGACTGGATTTTAATGTCGCAAACTTCGCTACCGAAGTGGGGCAATATTCAAAAAGAGTATTCAAAAAATCATTCGATACACAAAGTTTTGATGGCAAGGCATGGAAACCAAGGGAATCTCGGTGGGGCAAACGATTCACGCATCCTATCCTGAATGATACCGGAACGCTGAAAGATTCCTTCCCCATTGTCGAAGGAAATGATTTTGCATCCAGCACATCCAGAAAAGATGCTTCTGCCAGAAGATCGGACGGGAAACTGCCGTTTAAAAGAATATCTGCCAGTTATACAATCCATACAAATGAAAAATCACAGGTTATTCGTGGCAAACGGGGAACCGGACGTAAAAGTATCGGATATGCTGCCATACACAACACTGATCCCAGAATATCGCCATACACCGTGAACCAATATTCTTCCAGAAAACCCGTACAAAGGCAGTTTATCGGATTTAATCGGGAAATAGATGATTATGTGAACAATAATTTAATCAAAGATGTATTGCTTAAAGGATTTCCTACATGATAAAAGATAAGATACCACAAAAGAAGTTGTCAAAGGAAGATTCTGAAAATGGTGAAATCACAATACCGGAATCAGTACCCAAAAACCCTTTGGATGAAATTTACAAGGCAGTCAAAAAAATCATATTGACAATCAAGGAGGATGAAGAAGATCCGAAAAGCCCGTCTCTGTTTAAAACGGTCAAAATTGACAACGGGCAGTTCGAGAGGATTATCAGAAGTGAAAATTTGGAAATGGAGATCGCTTTTCCGGCTGTATTCATACATTTTACTAATGTCCGGTATCTGGTACAACAACAACGTATCGGGGAAGGTCGGGCTACCATGCGTGTCAGGTTTATTCTAAATACTTTGAACAATCAGGATGAAGACAAGGAATGTTATCCTTTTTATGTCTTTCAGAAGATAAACATGGCTATTCAAGATGCCAAAGACACCGAACCGGCCTTAAATGAAAGGTGTAATTTGACCTATTACGATATGCCTACCACAACCAATATGTTACAGGCATACTGGATCGATTACGAAGTGTGGTTCAGAGAGGATTCTGCTTGGAAATATCGAAAATGGCTGAAAAAGTATCTCGTTATGCCTCCGTTTACCAATCACGATGATGCGCCGGAACATAACGAGAACCAACACGATAACCATACATCCCCTACATATAATGAAGTGACCGGTATTGTTATGACCGATGGCTCCGATCCGGAACCTGAAGAAGACCAGATATACAATTCTTTATTGACTGAGGACGAGAACGCTTTGATGTGGTCGGACGGACAATATATCTCACTGACAGACAAAGTGCAGGAATAAGAAAAACATATATTATTTCATTTATCTATTTGTATTAAAACACTATGGACATCAATAATTTAAAAAACATTGTTGGAGAAGCCAAACAGGGCGAGGTGGCTGTTATCAAATTCTTCGGCAGAGTAACCGAAGAGACCACCAGTCAATTCAATTCCGAATTTGAATTTCTGGAAAATTGCGTCAGACCTTCTCTTATCAGAATATTGATTAATTCCGAGGGAGGTTCTGTCTTGCATGGCATGACCACCTACTCGACCATTTCCAATTCCAAGATACCGACAGAATGTATAATCGAGGGGATCGCCGCCAGCATGGGTTCGGTTATCTGGGCGGCAGGTGACAGGTCTTTAATGAGGGATTATTCCATTCTTATGATTCACAATCCCTTCATGCCGGGAGCCGGGGAAGAGCAGTCGGATATGGTAAAGGCTTTTACCGGACAGATCGAAACCATCTACCGCAAGCGTTTCGGACTCACGAAAGAACACGTCAAGGCGATTATGAACGGAGAAGCGGATAAGGACGGGACGTTCTTTGATGCAAAAGCAGCAGTCAAGGCTGGAATCATTTCTGCCGATTGCGTGCTTAAAACATCCAAACAGGTTTGCGACAAGGTAAGAAATGGAATAAACGGCATCGAGAACAATGCTGCTATGATTCAGGATATGATGTGCAAGATCAATTCGGAGATAGACGAAAATAAACTATCTGAAAACGAATCTTCTAATCTTAAGCAAAAAGATAACAATCAATTTCTTAACAAAAAAGCAGAAAATATTATGAACGAAGGAAAAACTATCGGATTCGAGATCGGAGCGGTAGCGGCTTCGCTTGGCATGACCGGCACTTTCGAGGTTAAAGACGTTATGGCTCGTATCTCTGATCTGTTGGCGGTTGAAGCAAGGCTTACTACAACCCAAAAGGATCTGGAAGATGCGAAGACCGTTATCGCAGGTAAAGAGGCTACCATCCAGAACATGCAAAAGGATTTGGATAGTGTCAACGCCAAACTGAGCGTATACGAAAAGAAGGAGGCTGACGAGAAAAAAGCCAGAATTGAGACTATGGTTCAGAATGCCATTAACGAAGGCAAGATTGAAAACGGGGCCAAGGAACAATGGGTTCAGATGGCAACCGCAAACTTTGATCTGGCTGAAAAGACATTGGCTTCGATTCCGGCTCGTGAAATCATCACAAAGGAAATCGCAGACGATCCGGCCAACATTGATGCAGCTAAGGAAGCCGCTAAAACTGCGGAAGAAAAAATGGCTGAGAAAGTCAAGGCTGTTGTCGGTGCGGATTTCGAGTTTAAAACACTTTCCTAAAAACTAAAACCAAAACTTAACTAACAATGGCAAGTACAGTAAATTTTGCTCAGAATGGTTATGCAGGTGAAGTTCTTGAAGACTTGCTAACCTATACAGCACAGGGTAACGACACATATAAGGAAGGGCTGATTCACATCAAGAGTGGAATCCAGCATAAATATACGCTTCCGGCTATCAAACTCGGTGACATCATTCAGGATAACGTACCGACCCCGACAAGCACTCAGGGAGGCAGCAGCGATGAGTTCAACAAATACACGCTGACCGAACGTTATCTGGAACCGGCAGATTTCATGGTTTATCTGGAATTTAACCCACGTGACTATGAAAAATACTGGAAGTTCGCACAACCCGAAGGCAATCTGGTATTCCGTGAACTTGATCCGAAGATTCAGGCGACAATGCTGCGTCTGTTGATGGACAAGAAGAACGAATACATCGGCAATGCGATCTGGACAAGTGCAAAAGGCGGCAATGCAAGTGCAAAAGTAATAGAACCTTCCGGATGCACAAAGATCGGAGATGGCAAGGAAAAATACTTCGATGGCGTTATCAAACGCATTATCGACAATGTAAACGCACAGGACGCTGAAACAAAAGCAGGTGGTCAGTGCATTTTGGCTGGCAACACCGAATTGACGGATGGTGCGGCTGTCGAAAAAGCGATGTATGCGATGTGGAAGAAATGTCCGAAACAGATCCGCAAAAACTCCAATCTGGTTTATGTCATGGGTTGGGACGCTTGGGATGCTTACGACCAGTATCTTTCTGACAAGCAGGTGAAGTATTCTGAGAACACGGAAGTGAACAAGTATCGCTTCAAAGGCAAGAGAATCATTCCTATTGTCGGGGTTCCGGAACACACAATCGTGCTGGGCAACTTCAGTACCGGTATGGATTCAAATCTCTGGGTAGGCGTTGATTACGCTAACGATACCGAGGTTCTGAAAATCGACCGTTTGCAAGCCAACTCGGAATTGTACTTCTTCCAGATGAGAATGAAGATGGATGTGAATATCGTTCGTCCGGGTGAAATCGTGGTGCATACGGCATATAAGAAACAAGATTAACAATCTTAATCAAAACCTAAAAGGGAGTGGAGAAAGACTCCATTCCCTTTTTTAATAATCGTATATATGGCAAGACCTAAGAAAATTGAAGAAACGGAAGGTTCCGTATTGAATGCGAGAGAAGCAGATGTAAAACAACCAGAGGGACAAGATACTTCTGTTTCAGAAAACACAGAAGATCAGGAATCGGAACCTGTTCAGATCCCCAAACATATTGACGATGTATTAAAGGTATATCCTCAATATCAGAATTTATATGTGGACGACAAGGGTGGGGCTTATACGGAAGAAACCACCGAAAGTCTCAGAGGGGAAGCCAAGCTTTACAAAAACCCACATTACACAGCATAATTTTAACCAAATCATTATTATATGGCATTAGGAAATGTTTTTATAACAGACACGGACGGACGTTTGCCTTCAGCTACATCCACATCCAATGAAAAGATCACGGGATTGCTTTTCGATGTTTCAAAACAACCGGAACTTTTCACTGCCGGATATGGAAAAAGCAACGAATCCAAACTAAAGCTGGGAGACGTGTGCTATATCACAAGCAGGGCACAGGCCATCAAAGACTATGGCATCATTGAAAGGGTAGAATGCGATGAAGGCGATGAAGCGACCAAGAACTTCATGTTCGGCATTCCGAACTATCATATCTCTGAGTTCTTCAGAATGAGTGGAAATATTGATGGATACGGCAAGCTCTACGTGATGTTTGCGGATTGTTCAAGTGACTGGGACGCTATCGAGATCATGCAGCGTGCTTCGGGCGGTACTATCTCACAGCTTGGCATCTGGACGGAACAGCCGTTATGGAAAAAGAGCGAGGAAACGTATCTTTTGAATATCGTAAAGACAATCAATGATAAAGCGGAACTTCTGGCTACCCAGAACCAACCTCTTTCTCTTGTATTGTCTGCAAGTTGCGCAAATACCGGTACGGATGATTCGGATGGCAAGAAGGTGGATTTGAACAAGATCCCGACCTGCATCTGCGATTCAAGCCGCACATCGGTTATCATCGGACAGGCCCGAAACGAATTGATCTCGACAATGCAAATGCGCAACAAGAACTGTACCCCGGTCGGTTTCTTGGGTTCGGTCATGGGTTGTATAGCCAAGGCGAACGTACAGGAATCTATCGCTTGGGTGCAGCAGTTCAATCTTTTTGGAGATAATTTCCAAGATATTGAACTGGGATTCGGAGACCTTAATTTGGGGGATGAAGAGAAATTTACAAGCTTGAACGCATACGAGTCGCTTTCTCCCGTAATGCTGGACGATCTGGACGATAAGGGGTATATCTTCCCTATCAAGTATGCCGGAAAGGAAAATGGCGTTTACGTTTCAAAAGACCGCACTTGTTCTGACGGGGACTTCAGGACAATCGCCAGAAACAGGACTATCAACAAGTCACGTAGGGCTGTAAGACAGGCTTTGCTGCCTTATGTGAACTCTCCGCTTTTGGTCAATCCGTCTACCGGATATTTGGCTCCATCCAAGATCACGTCCTTCAAAAATCTGATCGGTGACATCCTGAACAAGATGAAGACAGCCCAGGAAATTTCCGGCTACAGCGTTGTTATCGCTTCGGATCAGAATGTATTGGTAGACGACACACTAAGGATTGCGTACTATTTGGTTCCGGTCGGAGTTGCGACCTCTATTTATGTAGAAGAAGGATTATCACTAACCGAAAAAAGCTAATAACAGATGGCAGTAATTAATAACGTTGCTTATTCTTGGAGCATGATTACCCTTGCCTCTACCGCACTCGGCATTGACGAAGGCAGTACGACACTGGAGGGGGTATCGGGCATTAAATGGAATAAGACTCGTAAAATTGAATCCAATTACGGACTTGGCGGCAAGCCGGTTTCAAGAGGGTTCGGTAACTTGACTTATACCGCATCCATCACGATGGACTATGCTACCCAGCAAGCCCTGAGAAGCACATACGGCTCGCTGATGGATATTGGGGAGTTCGACCTGATTGTTTCATTTGCCAACCCGATGGCATCGGACGATTGGACTACAACTACCGTGACGCTTAAAGGATGTATCTTTAATGAAGACGGAATGGAGTCGCAACAGGACGATACAAACATTACAAAAGAGTTTCAGCTTAACCCGTTCGATATTGTTATCGGAGAGGGTTAATTCTAAGGAAGGAGCGGTTGTTGATACACCGCTCCTTTTCGTTTATGTTCTTATTATTTGGGTTATTTTTATTATAAATAACACAAGCACATAATGGGGTTTTGTTAATTTTGTCGCTCATTTTGTTTTAGATTAGAGATGTTTTTGAATATTCTATTATCAACGAAGTTAGATTTATTTTTAGACAAGTTGCTGGATTTTAGTGTAAATGCCGGTAAAAACATTTTTATTGCTTGTCTTATTTATTCAATCGGGTGTTTTATAATCAAACAGATAAACAGGCTGGTTGCTAAAATTCTGGAAAAACGAAAAGTGGAACCAAGCGTGCAGACTTTTCTGAAAAGCTTGGTGAAAATTCTACTTAATATGATTCTGGCTTTTGCGGTAATAAGCAAGCTGGGAGTGGAAACCACCAGTTTTGCGGCTTTGATGGCTTCTGCCGGTGTAGCTATCGGTATGGCACTTTCAGGAAACCTATCAAACTTTGCAGGAGGACTGATAATTTTGGTATTCAAACCATTCAAGGTTGGAGATTATATAGAAGGCCCTGACGTAAACGGAACAGTGAAAGAAATACAAATATTCCATACGATACTCTCGACTCTTGATAATCGTATGATATATGTCCCGAACGGGATTTTGAATAATAACGCCATCACCAATTACAGCAAGCAAGAAACACGGCGTGTTGATTGGGTGTTCGGTGTTGAATATGGAGAAGAAATAGGGAAAGTAAGGGCTGTTATACAGCGAATTATCAAAAACGATCCACGTATATTGGATACACCAGCCCCACTTATTGCTCTTTCCACATTAAATGCGAGCAGCGTTGATATTACCGTCCGTGTCTGGGTAAAAGCCAGCGATTATTGGAGTGTGTTATTTGATATTAACGAGATTGTATATGATACATTCAATAAAGAGGGTATCAATTTCCCATTCCCACAGCTTACGGTTCATCAAACAAGTTCAAAATAAATATTGTGCATGAATTGCAGTTTTGTATCTTTGTAAGACCGAATTTTAAATTATCGTTTGCAATCAACATTGATTTGTAGAGTGATTAGTAATCACGTACAATTTTGAGTTTTAAGTTAACCAAAACTTAAAAACATTCTTGTAAGACTGACCTTCTGGGATAGACCGTCAGCTTAAAATCATTTTCTCCCACAAACATTGCAGTTTTCTCTTCCCTATTCTTTTATAAAACCAAATCAATTTAGTTATGGAAGAAAAGAATTTAACATTAGAGCAAGAAAATGTAATTAAAGAAAAAGCGAAAAAGCTGAAAACTGAAGGCAAGTATCGCAAGGTGTTTCCGATGGTGGTGTTCGGTGACACAGAGTCAGGCGAAAAGGAATTTTATGTGGCTTACATGAGAGAACCGAATTTCCCGACATTCTCCAAGTTTATGGCCGCATCCAAGAAGGACGAGGTACAAGCCATGAGGACTTTGGCAAAGGATTGTTTCTTGGACGGCGACAAGGAACTGATCGACAACGAATCATTGTTCCTCTTCGGTTTGATGGGACAGCTTTCGGAAGTGATCTCTACTCGACAATCTACCATCGTAAATTTTTAAATGACTGGGTGGTAAAGGACGATCAGCGCATCCGGCAAAGGTGCATCTATATTCGTCATTACTTTCCCGGTGTGGATTTGGACAGTCTCTCAGACGAGGACTTTGCAATGCTATCGGAAGACGCTCTTTGGTTGCATGAGCAAATGCTCATTTCTAAAGCTTCCAATGCGCTTCTTGCTTAATTCTATATATAATAAAGCCCTTTACTGAAAATTGCTTCGGTAGAGGGCTTTTGTTGTTCTGTTATGGGAGAAATTAAAAACGATAAGCGAATCCTAAATTGAATACGGCCTGATCGAAATCGCTGACCAGTTGATAACGCAATTCAAAATTCATAATCCAATTGCTTGTCAGTGTAAAGTCGGCTCCACCACCAATATTCACTCCTACTCGACATTCATTGTGGTGATCGTCACCCTTGTCTATATGGACATGATCTCCATCAACCTCAATATCCAGTCCGTCTCCCAAATCAAACATCCAATTGGAAAATGTAAAACCGAATAAGGGATATAGCTTAACGCTTCTGCCCACAGGACATAAATAATGGAGGTTCATATTTATGTCTAACATGCTGACATTGTCATTTTCTATAAAGTAATTCAAAGACGGTTCGAGACGTATGGGATTGGTTATATTGTACTGATACTTCAATCCAAGACCAAGACTTTCGATTTCTGTCCCATAACTAAGTCCGAATCCAATCGCCTGTCTGCCTTTTTGAGCATAACTGCTACTTAAAACCACAAATAACAGCCCTAAAAAAATCAAGATTTTTCTCATTTAAATATAATTTTAAAATTAATAAGCGTCAATCATCATCCCAATCATCATCGTCATCATCCCACCTATAATGCTTGTGGTGTTTATGCCTCTTGTGTTTTTTATAATGTTTGTGGTGATGTTTGTGGTGATGGTGGTCATAGTACGAACAATAATGCTCGTGCCAACAATGACTGTGGTGATCTATTCTGTCATAAAAAGGATTGTAATATACTGACCCCGGTCTTATGCCTATTTCTATCAAAATGCGATCCCAACCATGCTTATGATAACGTCTATAATAATCACAAACATCACGCATGTGCCTGCCGGATGTTTTAGCTATTTCAAGAGCCAAACCCACATTCCCCCAATCTCTTCCACACTGCCTGTAATAATCATCCAATAAGCTGTTAGGGGTATTGTATTCTATACATAAGCGTTTCCGGTAATCCGAAAGTTCCACAGAGGCATATTTATTTGCCCTGCCAATAAAAAGAGATAGCCTGTCTTGCGCAAATACGGAACAAGAAAAGGCTATGAACAATAGCAAAACTTTAAATTGTCTCATATTCATACTAAATTTTTTGTTGATAAACACGATTAAAGTTGTAAACATAGACATTAAAAAACAAATAGCAAAATAAAAAACAATTTTTTACCGAAAAATTATAGGAAGCTTGATTATCAAGGGAAGAAGATATATAATTATGGTAACTTAAACACTTGTTGTTACACATTGATAATTCAAGTTTATCGAAAACATTGTGCGTTTTTATTATATCTTCAGTTTTCTGTTTATCTGTTTTCTGTACAATCCGGTCTCGCTGAACAATAACGCCAGGCACGATAATCACAACTTAATAGGCGGTCATATTTCAACGAGCCGAATTGTTAGGTGTGGTGTATTAAAAGGGTTTTGTTAAGTATAATTCATTCCTTCTGGGAATTTAATATATGGAATTGAATTATTATGGTTAAAATACAACTATATAAAACACACAATATAATTCGTAACATTATATTTTATTTGTTATTTTATAAACGATAGCCAATTCCCAATGATAATGTTGCTATTTTATTACGGAAAGAATCTCCGTCATAATGCCCAATAGTACTGCCTTTAAAACTATTTAACTGACTAAGATTCAATATCGCATTCCATTTATTATTGATATGATAATTAATTCCTAATTCATATTTTAATCCATATAGGACATTGTTGTGATGAATCGAGGTTTCGGTTGTTGTAATTTGATCTGAGTTTATAGGCTGGTTTTGGTATTCACTTCTGTCTTTCAGTAAAATATCTATTGTCGGCCCAACACCCATAAATAATGTAAAGCGTTTAAAATCATGCTTAAACCTAAATGTGGTATTGATTTGAAAGAAGTCAAGTTTAGCTATTCTTCTGTAATTATATTCATACTGCCCCTGATCAGGATCATATCCTTCCGTATAACTAAAAAGGCTTCTTCCACCTCTCTGGACATATCCTATCTCACTGGATAGCATAAACCAATCCTTTTCTAAATAATCACAGCCTAACATAAAAGAATAGGCTCCTCTTTTCTTTGTATAACCACCACCATCCATCCATGTAAGGTTTGCTCCGTGTTCCATCTTTATAACCTGTGAATACATATCACAAATGCCTATAGATAAAAAGGCAAACACAATCAAAAAGATTTTCTTCATAACTTTATTTTTATTTTAGTTTACGCCTTAAAAACGACTCTGAAATATTTTTATTGTGTCCATTAATAAGAAATATATTTTATACAATAATTGATTTGTTTTTTTTGTAGTAATGTACAATATCAAGAGACATTATACGTTTATTTCATCTTTCTCCGATCCTTACAAGCAACCTATTCTGCCTATACCCTCCTATTCTTCATTAAAACAATCATACAATGGCAGAAATACAAAACTATCAGGTAAACTACACCATTGATGTAAAAACCAATGGCGTTCAGGATGTTACAAAATTCGCCGAAGCTATCAATAAGCTGAAAATAAGCGAAAAGGGAGCAGAGGCAGCTATTACACAGGTTAAAAATATGGTGAACAAAATGGACGCTATATTTAAACCAAAGGGAAGAAAAAGAGATGTAAACTATAATGTCAATGTTAAAACCGATCTGGCTGAAGAAAAGTTGGACAAGGTTTTAAAGCTTATCAAAGATATACAAGCAGAAGCAGCCAAAATCAATCTTGTCGTCAACGCCGGACAAAAACTGGATTCTCAGGCTATCAAAGCACAAGCCAAAGCCGTATTGAAAAATCAGGAATTGGCTGCACAAGAAGAGGCTAAGAAATCATCAAAGAAAACAGCTTCGCAAGCTATGGAGGCTATGAGAGAGCCGATTAAAGCAATTGATAAAACTATCGGAAAGGTCAATGCGGCTCTTGTCAGTCTGGAAACCGGAAGAGAAATCAATATTAAGACCGATGTTGCCAAAAAGAAACTGGAAGAAATTCTTAGCTTACTTGGTCAGATAAAAGGAGCTACCAATATGACGTTGGGAACAAATATGGCCAGTCCTCCTGCCGGTTCCGGTTCTACAGCCATAACTCCTGTTATTTCCAATACTGTCGATTCAGACAAAGCCAGTCCACGTTCCAGTATTCAGAGAAAAGTCTCGGCAAATGAAAACAAGACAATAAAAGAAGCCGAGAGAGAACTGAAAAGGCTTGCCAGAGAAAGCGAGAAAGAGTTCAAGAGACAGGATAGGGAGTATACTAATCTCTGGAACAAAATTGAAAAAGAGCAAGAAAGAGAGTACCGAGCCAATGTAAAAAAGAAGCTGGATAATTTTCGTAGGATTTCTAAAGAGATGGAAGAAAGCCAGAAGCGTTACGAAAAATATCAGGAATACAGTATGGCCAGCCAACTGAAGAGAGAGGCTCGACAAGAGAAAGAAGCTCGTCACAGACAAAGAATTGCGGAAAGAGAATATTACAGCCGGCAAAAAGGAGCTATCAATCGTTTACAATATTCCCGGCTTCCTTCATGGGGAAACATGCCGTTTGCCGGTATGTTCAGTGCCTATGCCGGATATTCGGTCTTTAAATCCGAGCTTGCGGATGCGGTGGAATATGCCAACATAATGGAGACCGCAAGAAGCATCCTTCGTGTAGCGGACTCGGACTTGTCCACGTTTGAAGACAGATTTGAACAAATGTCCAAAAATGTCAGACAAATCGGTGTCGATACCAAATTTACCGCTACTGAAATTGCTGGAGCCACAAAATTTTTGGCAATGGCAGGTATGAATATCGACACTATCAATAAAGCCATGCGCCCTATTACGAATCTGGCCTTAATAGGAGATGCAGACGTTGCTCAAATTGCAGATTTGGCTACCAACATCATGTCTGGATATGATATTAGAAGCTCTTCGATGAACACTGTCGCTGATATTCTGGCTTCCACGATTGCCCGATCCAATGTGAATGTTCTGGAAATGGCAGAATCTTTCAAAATGGCAGCCGGGTATCTTCGTCTCTCTGGGGTGAATTTCTCCGAGGCTTCTGCGGCTGTCGGTATTCTGGGTAATGCCGGCATGAAAGGAACGATGGCTGGTACGGCACTGAGAGCCATGTCCGGAAGGTTCGCCAAACCGACCAAAGAAGCACAAGACACGCTTGACAGATTGGGAGTCAAATTTACCGAATACAGGGATATTTACGGAAAACAGGTTGAAAAGTTGAGACCTCTTGCTGATATTTTTGAAGACCTGAACAAAAGCGGTGCTACTCTTGGAGATATGCAAGCTATTTTTGGTAAGATCGGAGGTAATGCAGCCATGATGTTCATTGATAATTATGAGGAATTGAGAACACTGGCGAATCAAAACAAAGCAAGCAACGGCATATCCCAGGAACTTGCACTTACCAAACAAAACACAACAAAAGGCTTGTGGGCGCAAATGACCTCCCAGTTCTCGGAAAGCTTCATGCAAGCCTATGAAAGTATGGAGCCGCAAATCAGGGGTGCGCTTAGGGACTTGTTGGATAGATTCAAACCACAAGAGTTCGCCAAAGGGCTGGAGACCATTGGAAAGACATTGTTGGATGTATTTTCTATACTCGGCAAGATCGGTACATGGATAACAAAAAACCTGACATGGCTGGAACCTTTGTTGATTACAGGCTTTGTTACAACCAAGATATTCAAATTTGCCGGAGCCTTAACCAATCTGGGGGTTGCACTTGGGTTTATCGGTAGACAAAAGGCGGCAACAAATATATTGACCTCTATTGCCGGAACGCTTGGTGGAGGAACTATGGGCAGAGTGGCAGGAATGTTTGCCTCTCAGGTTTCTTCCGGAGGTGTTGTTGGGGCTGCATCTTCTCTGTCAGCCATAGGAACCGGTGCAGTGGCAGCAACAGCCGGATTATCTGCGTTAGTTGGAATATTGGGGATGGTTGCATATAAAACATGGCAAGTAAGCAAGGCTCGCAACACGATTCTGGAAGAAGTAAACAGCAACAAAAAATACAGATACCCGTCTATCGATGCGCTGACAGAATCTCTGAATAAAGCATACAGTGCTGCTTTGGCTACAGGAGAAGCGGTAAAAGATCTCACGGCTGAAAAAACCCTTGGGGAAAAATCAGGACTGGGAGATGTTGCTTTTTCAGGGAATTGGTGGAAAGGGTTGATTTCCCAATGGGGGCAAGCTATTGCAGGAAACAAGAATTATAACGGTTATGACGTTGCAAATGCCTATCAGGACGCATATAAAACAATGATCTTGGCAGAATCAGATAAAAGGGGGCAAAAAATCATCAATTCCGCTTTGGCTGATTTGGCAAAACAAAACACTGCTACGGGCATCCAAGCTTTTATTGATACAGCCCATGAAATTTACGGAGTGTCACCAAACGTACTTGATAAATCCTTGTACGTTGAGAAAAACGGTAAGGTTTGGTACACAAAAGATATGTCAGAACAACCATATTCTGCGTTTGAACGCACACCGACATACTTGGATTATATAAACAACAAAATCCTGCCCAACATCATTACTGTTGCTGAAAAATATAAGAATGCAATAGTAACTTCTTCCGGTGCGCAAGATTTGGTTTCGGGGCTGACCGACATCAATAGCGGAAAGACTGTTTCGCAACAATTGGAGAAAATTGGGTGGAAACGCAGCATGGCCGATGGAGCGTGGTACTCTCCAGCCTTGCCTAAAAATCCGACTGATAAAGACAGGGTTGCCAAACAGACAAGAGACAGGTTGGCACATCAATTATTGGTAGCTACCTATACCGCATTGACTGCAACAATGGGAGGACAAGCGAATATGGCATATAATATTATGACCAAAGCCGGCTTTTCTCCCGATATGTTTTCTAACGAGCCGGATTCCAATGACAAATATTCTTGGGATAAGCGAGATATTTCTTATTTGGGGAATAAAGAAGACGATGGCGGTGCTGGTGGCAATTACAGCGGAACCGGAAAACTCTCTTCGGCGGCTCCAAAACAGGTTGTGGTGAACATTACCAATTTGCTCAGCATACAGACCGTGGAACTGATGAAAACCCCGGAAGGCAAAACTCCGGAAATGCAGGATTTGAAAGAGATGATGGCACAGGCTCTAATCGATGTCGTACATGACTTCGATGCGAGTTGGAACGGATAATAACAAACAAACCAATAATATATGGCTAAATTTTTAGGACAAGGATTGGCCGGATTGGCAACCTCCACTATTTTAAGTGGGGGGATTGTCAATCATGGCAGCTTACAAGGATACATTTCCAATGCGGCACGACAGACATTGGGACTCGGACTCTCTTCCATGACGGACGGGCAGGTTCGGTATTTTTCAAAAGACAAGGAAATTCTAAAACGGGCAGTCATACAAACCACTTGTCAGGCGGCCTATGGACTTTTGCGCTCATACCCCCGGTTCTTGAAATACTGGGAGAAGGTGGAAAGGGATAAATATTTACAAACCAAATCGCAGTCCAGTATTGCCAACAAGACCGGGCAATATTACCAGCTGATTAAAGACCAACAGGCGGTTGCGATTCAGAAAAGTTACACTGACAGTATTGTTGGCAAAAACATTGTCATGGATTATCTGGAATTGAGCGTAGATGGCGGCTGTGTCTATTATGATTCCCAAAAACACACGGTCACTACCGTTGAGAAAGGGGAAGCGGTCAAATTTGTCGATTTGCAACCGGAAGTGTCGGTATCAAGTAAAAACAATATACTGCTGACTCCGGTACAGGGACGGGATTACTCCAGAAAGGAACTTATCAGTGGCGGTGATCTGGAAATCAGCATAACCGGCAAAATCACAAGCAAATACCCCGATGTTTATCCGGAAGCTGAAGTATCAAAGTTTTTGAAGCTTATGCAATTCAAATGTGCCATAAACTGTGACAATACGATACTTCGCCAGTTTAAAATATCCAAGTTGATCGTACTTGACTACTCTCTTCCAGCCCCTACCTATCGTAATGTCCAGCCATATACGCTGCATTGTGTGGCGGTTGAACCTTCCGAGTCAATCGAAGTGAAACTGGCAGATGAAGAGGTGGTGGACGAGGCTATCAAGCATACGAACAAATGGATCAAAATTGTAAAATTCGGAACCGAGGTGGTTGATCCGGCCAGCCTTCTAAAAGTGACAAAACTATGGCTATAAGCACGCTTGATATTCTATGCTGTCAGATTACCATCGGAGATGCCGATTCAAAGAATCCGATGGTAATCAAGAATCCCATAACACTTTATGAAGTGCAAAACATAGAGATTCACGAATCATATAAAAAATTGATTGGTACGGCCAAAATCGTTTTTCCCAAAGGGACGGTATTCAAAAGTACGATTGTCGGTAACGGAACGGTTGAAGGGAAAGATGCTTCTTTGATTACTACCGAAGTCATGCAGGACGGGGTTTTGATTGAAAAGCGGAATACTCAAAGCGTCATTGACGAGACCACGTTCAAGATCGGACAGAGGGTCAATATCAAGCTGGGATACAATGGGGTATTGAAGAATATGTTTGACGGTTACATCACAGCTTACAACTCGGACAGCATATTTGAATTGCAGTGTGAGAACATGGCCTACAAACTGAAACTCAAACAAGCTCCGAAGTTTGAGACTCCGGTTGCCGGAACAAAAGTAAATGATGTATGTGGAGAAAAGTACGGGCTTTTGAAGGATACCGGATTTGAACTGCATTCTGAGACCAAGAAGTTCGATATTCAAATTGGGAAGGTAAAAATAACAGACAATTTTACCGTAGCGGATGTTTTGAATGACTGGTCAAAATTCAAGGTGTATTGTTTTTTAAAATACGAGGAAGATTCTTCAGCCATGCCTAAAATTGCAATTGGGCGGCCTTATTCATCGTTTAAAAGCGACCCGACTTTTCCCGGTGATGGCAACTCATCTGTTCCTTATAAGATTCAATTTGATTATCACGTTGCCGGTAGCAGCTTGAAGATATTGAAAACTGATCCTAAGTTTCTTGCCGTTACGGGAAAAGCATTGGGGTCAAACGAAAAATTCTTTGAAGTTACGGTAAGACTGAATCCCGAATACGATCCGGATACACCGGGAAGCAAGGAATTTCAAGTTGTCAATGCTACCCAGATTTCAAAAAAGACACACAAGATTACCGGAAATACGACAGCTACGGGAGCGGACACCAAGACAAAAGTCGATCTCAGCACGTATACCGTAGTGCCTTACATGTCTACTAAAATGAATATCAATTCGGATCAGCTTGTAGAGGAAACAATCGCTTATTTCAAGCAATACAATCTGAATGGTATTACCGGAGATTTGACTCTTTTTGGTGATTTCGGATTGACAACTGCTGTACAAGTTGAACTGATAGATTACAGGAACCCCAGTAAAAACGGAGTCTATCTGGTAGACGAGGTGACAACTACATTCGGGGTAAACGGATATAGGCAAAAAATAACCATACCATATAAAATAACAGGAAAGACCACTTATGGAAACAGCAAATAATATAAACACGAACAATAACAACAGTCAAAGAATGATTCAGGAAGCAATCAGGAAGATTGCGCTGGGAAGAAGTTTTGACAGAGCGAACATGAGTCCTGCCGGTACAGGAGGGGTTGGTACGGCCAGAATGATTCATGGCTATGTCGCAAAGATACATGACGATCCGAATGATGAAGAATACGAGGAATATGCAGGAACGATTGACGTAGGCGAATTTCCGGACGAGACCGCTTCTTCAGAGCCGATTATTCATAAAGGGGTTTTGCTGTCCGGACTGAAAGACAATTCCGGAGGATTCCTTATTGTCCCTACCCTATTCTCGGATGTCACAATCGTTTCGGATGCAGGAACAAAGTATATGTACGTCCTGAATTTTTCCCATGCGGACGTGTTGCAGTTAAATGCGCATAACGAGACAATTGTTGGGGCAACTGAGACTGAGAAACTTGATCCGAACGACAATGATTCTCCGGACTATGATGAATTGCCTAAAACGGGAAATGAGACTTCCACCAAATATACCCCGGACAAGATTTCGACTGTTGCCAAAAACAAAGACGGGAAACAGGCTGAAATTAACATGACTCCTTCCGATATTCAGCATAGGATAGACAAGTCGGAGGTGAATCAGTCAGCAGAAAAGATAGAAAGTAAAGTTGGAAACACAGCGGTCGGGGTTACGGATGGAAAAGTGTATCTCGGAGGTGAAGATGCGACTGAACCTGTTGTATTGGGACAGGAACTTGCGCGACTGATGTTGGAGTTCCTTACCGAATGCAGCAAGATAACCACCCCAACGCTCATGGGAACCATGCCGGCTGTGAATTTCCCGAACTTTACATCATTGACTTCCAAGATTCAGAAATTTTTAAGTAAAACGGTATATACAAAATGAGTGTTATTCTTAATCCGGAAATCGAAAAACTTGACAAGGATAGCTTATGTTACTCGCTTTACATCCAGCTATATAACAGTTTCTTTAACGCACAGGATAAAAAGGACGAGGATCATCCGTTTGGTATAGTGGAGGGAGACGAGACTTCCATCCGACTGAAAAATACAGCATACAACTTTGCCAGTCCGATTTCCGAATCTATAACAGGCGGTGGAGATGGCGAAAGTGGCGGCATTTTAGTCGGTTATTTAAAAAAAAGTGGCGGTGATATGTCCGGGCTACTAAGAGCCAATTATGGGTTTGAAGCAGGAATAGAAAATACCAGACTCCTGTATTCGTACAAAACGGAAGAAGAAAACCCTGTTTATGGAATACAGATAGATGGCAGGTTGAATGTTGGTGGCAATAACTTTTATCTGGGGAACAAGAAGGTTATTGCTTACGATACAGACCATGATACCACATCTATTTCAGGTGCAATCGTTGATTTTGGTGGTTCTTCTATTAAAGGAAGTGGAGAGGTGCTTATCGGGCAAAATAAGGCCACTGGAGTGTTTATCTCACCTTCAGCAATCCAAATACATGGCAATGATGTGTATCATGCAGGAAACGCAAATCTGGAGCATATAGACTGGGTGATGCGTAACGCCAAGGTTGTCGGTACACTAAGCGTAAAAGGGGTGTTAACCTTACAAGACACTCTCAATGCCAATTATGGTGTAAATCTCGGTTCTGGAGGGAAAACGATATTGACCATCATAGACAATGAGGCGGTAGTCAAAGGAAATATGTCTTTTACAGTCGGTAACGGCATAAAGATTGGCAATGCCGATGTTCTGGTCAGACCCAACGAAACAGACATTCAATTAGGGGCTATCGGTGGAGATATTTTGCTTGGAACCGATCAGACGAGCAAAGTCAGGTTATTGACCGGCATTACGGATATTCATGGGACAAACCTCTTGCTGTCCCAATATGGAGAGGCTTATTTTCCCGGTTCATTAAAAGTAAGGCATAATTTCGGTGAAGATTTGCTTTCGACATATAGGGAAGATGATTCCAACGAAGGGGTGGTTATTCATAAGAGACTGAGATTTGGCGACAATATCGGAACTTATCTTCATGGAGATAAGGACGGGTTAATTCTCAGTGCCGGTACGGAAAGGTTCGATGAAGAAACCGGAACGAACACCAGATACATATATGATACGATATTTCAGATAAAAGAATCGACAAGCCACTACAAACCGCTTGACAAAAAATCAGATTCCCTGTATATATCGACCAAAGCCGATTTTGTTCTGTTTGATAAACCGCTGGAAGCAAAAGGGCATATCGGAATAGACGGAAGTGCAACCCGACTTACTGACAACACTCTATTCTTTACAAACATGAGTTACCTTCAGGCTGTAGCTGGAGGTATAAAACATTATGGAAACGCTTACTTTACAGACAGTCTCAGTTCTGAGAGGTTTTCTCCCGGATTCGCTGGTTCTGATTGGGCTATTATGAAAAATCCGACAACCGGAAATGCCACTGCCACTTTCGATGAACTTGTGATACGAAAGAAGATGAGAGTCTATGAATTGGAAGTGCAAAAAGACAGTTCGACAAACGGTTCTCTGTGGATAAGCGACTCATGTAGCGGTGATATTGTAGAAAAAATTGTTTAATAATATGTCATTATATACATGTCCTAAATTTAAAATCAGAATAGACCCTTCTTCCAAAAAAACACAAGGGCTGCGGCAAGGAGATATTGTAAGGAGGCAGTATTTTGATTATCCAAACAACATATATTCTCTGATGATCGTTGTTGAAACCGGAACAGACATCATAACCGGGCAGGATAATGAAGAGAAACGCTCCCCCTATTTTATCGGAATGCTGGTTGAAGGAAACGAACCTAAGAATGGAGAAATTCTTGATTTTGTCAGAGTAACCAACTTGTTCGATGCCGATCGTAGCGGTGCATTGTATCTTACGGCTTCAGACAGCGAATCTCCGTTTATGGACGTAATAGACGGAATGGCTACGGAAAACTCGCTTTGTTATCCTGTTACCGGAGATGGCGATGGAGACACACCCTGTTTATACAAATACGCTTGCTCTGGGAAAGAATTTGTCTCACAAGAATACAGCAAGACAAAGGAAGATGGGGTGCACAGGGTATTTCACATTACCCGAAACAACACGGATAATTCTTCATTAAAGACGATCGGTTTCAAGCAAACGATTGAAAGACAGGTTGGTAATCCTCAGTGTATCGTGGCTTCGTATAAAATCAGGGCTTCTAAAAACATTAATGATGTCAAGACTTCATTCGGATATACGGATGGAAGTGAGATTGACGGAAGCGAGATGATTAATATTACGACTTCTTGGGAATATAAATTGTCACTTGTGGTTGTGGATTATCCACCCCAGTATATGAGAAGTTTTTTGATTGATTTGACTGAGCATTTGTCCGGTGGTGATTGGTGTGAGATTTCCGATCTTAACATCGTATTGCTGTCAGACATTGCGACTTTCTCCAACGGCACTAAGGCAAGGATCGGAAAGGTTACAGGCATTGTAGACCCCGTGTTTGGGTTGCTGGATGGGTATGGTGGTTATTTCCAGAATTTGTATGCGACTAAAAACGTCAATATAGCCGGTACGCTTACGGCAGGAGATGAAAAGGGATTTGCTTCTACTTTTTACGTTGGAAAGATACATAAGAATTGTCTCATAAATTCATTGTATGGCAATTTCCAGACTCCTGTATCCAGTGCAATTAATGAAGTGTCTCCTACCGGGTTGGGAGATATTTTTACTCTTATTCCGGGGAAAACAGTGTTGATTGCACAAAAAGAAAGTTGGGGTAAGAAACATGAAGGTGAGAAATTATGTTTTTCGTGTTGGCTGAAATGCGAGAATACGGGAAAGGTTTCTGTGTCGCAAAACTCCACTCCTTTGTACTCAATCAATATTGAAGTCGCAAACGAATGGGTTAGATATAGCATTCCTTTTATTGCGTCTTACAAGGAAAACGAAAGTTTCAATATCGAACTGACTTCAGACATTACGGCAATATATCTCTCATCCGCACAACTGGAATTTGGAGAAAGGGCTACTTTATATCAGGCGACAGATGAAATCCTGAACGAAACGGAAGATTATGGAGCATGGTTCAATAGAGGCGGTATCGGAGGAACGATACAGAATCCGTTATTAAGACTGAATGATGATGGTTCTATTTCTTCTAACAATAATTCATTCGTTATCAATCGGGACGGAACCGGACATTTTGCCGGTGGAAGGTTCAAATGGACGGAAGACACGATTGAACTGACCGGTGTGACTATCAAATGGGACGATATGGATCAGGAAACACAGGACAATATCGTCAGCAAGTCGGTCAAGATAACGGGAGAAAACACTTTCCATTATCCGGACAGTTTGGAGAATGTCTGTACACCAAATGAAATACGGCTGATTGCGGATGAATACAATTTTACCAGCAAAGATACGGAGCGTGAATGGTCTTATCTTTCCTCTTCTGGAGACTGGGTAAGGATTCCCGGTGTACAGAAGAATACGCTTACCATCAAGCCGGATTTTGAAGGCTGGGAAAACAGGGATACATTGACTATCATGTATTCTGCCATGTACAATGACAAGGAATACAAGGATTCTTTTACCATCAATAAGTTATATGACGGGGATGATGCGTATTCTTTGTATATCGAATCAAGTAACGGTCAGATATTTAAAAATGGGATCGGACAAACGACACTTACGGCATACGTGTTCAAGGCAGGAGAAGATATAACGGACAAGATAAACCCTTCAGGATTTTCTTGGACTCGGACAAGTAAAAATGCAGAAGCCGATGCAGAATGGAACAGTATTCCTCGAATTGGCAGGACTCTGGAAATTACAGGGGATGATGTTTATAGTAAGGCTGTCTTTGATTGTTATGTGGATTTGAAATATGCTATTTCAAACAAATAAATAAAAACGGGGTTCTTTTGGCGAACCCCGTTTCGTTTTTATAATATTATCCTTACTGGACTGCTATATATTTCCACTCTACATCTTCAGGCTTACACGGATACCAAGCTCCTTTGTCAAGTTGAACACAATAAGTGGTTAAAGTTACCTTATCTGTAATTTTTGGATCGTTCCAATAATTTCTTTTGGTAATCCAAAGAGCACCTGATTGTCGAACAGGATTAGACACATAACCACAGTTAGGAGATTCTGTTGCAAAAAAGCGATCAGAAGAAACCGGTATGTCGTATGTAAGTTGATATACATCTGCTATTTTTCTTCCGGCAACATAACGATCTCCCTCTGGCCACCTGCCAACAACAGACGTTTCTACTTTAACCATACCTGTATATCCTCTGGCAGTGCGTTCCGTAATATCACCATCGGGTAAAACAACTATTGTTCCTGTATAATAAGTGGTATAACCATTTTCATCGTGATTGTGATACCTTCCTATCAATACACTTTTTGAGTCTGTTTTAAACCAAGTTCCAGAAGATTCTTTGTCTATTAGTGTACTTGAACCTTCCATCACAATAGTGGCTTCTCCATTAAATTTCACAATGGCTGTTGCATATTGCGTTTGTCCGTTTTCATCACCACTGTGTTTACGACCAACAATAACACGATTTGAAGGAGCTTTGAAACTTTTACTGGATTCCTTAATGGATTCGTGCCATTTTACATCTTCGACAGTGATAGTTCCAGATTGTATCTGGCCATTCTCATCGACAACTTTTAAGGTTGCATACTCATATTGTGTTTGCCCATTCTTATCGCCTTTATGCCAACGGCCTGTTATAACACAATTTGATGGACACAAGAAAGAACTATTGCTCTCTTTCATACTTGCAGACACACTTCTTTTGTCTGGAATAATTAAAATTCTTCCCATAAGCTAAGTTTTTAGGTTTAATGTTTTACTGTTATTTTTATTTCAGCGCAAACTCGCAATCTCGAATCACGACCGCTGCTCCCCCATAAATAATCGACACTGTCTCCATAGCATCTGAAATGACATACAGAATCATTCATTTCGTAATATTCTATATTTTCAAAGAAAAAATTTGCTCTGGTCGCATAACTGCCCATCCAGTCTATACTGTCATTTACAAATGTCATGTCAAAATCATTGAATATCATTTTGCTTTTTGCGAAAGATTTGCCTATGTTTTCAACACGATAACTATACTTATTGCTTTCTGAACGATAATCAACCCGACTTCCAGATAAGATTGTGTTCTCTTCAAAAGTAAGCTTCTCTATCGGTTTGAGAAATTTGGTGCACAATTCAAAAGTTGAACCGGCTTTTATCTCCACTCTACAGGGTGTAACTATGTATTCTTCATTACCATCATATTTGGTACAAGAAAACAAAGTCATAACCAAGCATAATAACAATAAGCAATATCTACACATAAGTCTTTATAATTTTAATATATTTACTTTCCACTTCAGTTTGTCCGGACTGCATGGATACCAAATCTTTGGCCTGTCGGGATTATTTGCTTCATCCACAAAATAAACAAGACTGGTATTCATAAGATACTGAGATTTTTGAGCGTTGTAACTACCGACATATCCTCGTGGAGCATTGACAAAATCATCATTCTTTGGATCATCACCCAGAATTATGCCACACTCTAAAGATTCGGCTATACCCGGTCTCCAGCTGCTTTCAAGGGGGAATATATAGTTTGCCAATCCAATAGACATGTAGTATGTCTTGTGAGCTACAATACCCAATTTGTCAGCAGTCTGATAATCTGAAAAATAGACCCTTATATCCTTGCATCCAGCATACAGATTAAAATCCTTATATCCTGTTACAGTTACAGAGCTTATAGTTGCTCTCGAATCTAAAACGTAAGATTCGGAAATAAATTTCTTTTTTAACGAATTAAAAGTTGATTTTTCTGATAAGAACTGGTAAAATTCTTCCATAGAAGAAATAACCTTAATATCATTGGAGTCATTCTCCAAGAAAACTTGATTCCCTAATCCTGATATTATTGCATTACTACCAATATTGTCTGAACAAGAAATGTTCAAACCTATCAAACCGGATAAGATTGCATTTTTATAGTATTTTTTCATAATAGGTTTATTTATTATTGCAAATATAATCATTATTATTAAATAAAACAACTGCATAATATTGTTATTTTAATAGCTTATTAAAGCCAATTTTATATCTGCTTGAATATGTATCATCATATCATATATACTATAAGTAAAACAATGGCTTCTTTTGTCACCATAACATTTGAAATGACAAACCGAATCGTTGGCTACACAATAGTCTATATTCTCAAAACAAAAATTCGTTTCAGAACTATTGCTTTTGATCCAAGTTATATTATCGTCTTCAACCGTTATTGCTAAATCATTAAATCCGATTCCAGTTTTTGGGAAAATCGTATCTATGTCTTCTATAAAATAAACCTGTTTGTTTCCTTCTGGCAAATAATCCATTCTTTCCCCATAAAAAGCAACATTTTCTTTGAAAATCAAATCGTCTATCGGATTTAGAGATTCATCATATAAGGTAAAGACCGAACCTTCTTTTATTTCCATTCGGCAGGAGGTTCGCTGATACACTCCTTCATGTTTGGAGCAAGAAAACAAGATTGTGAATACACACAACAATAACAAATGGTATTTATACATAAGTTGATGCAATATTAATATTATTGATAAAAACGAAGTGACAATTCAATTTATTGCTTTATATATGAGAATTATCTTCAAAACACTCTCTTGCTAAACCTATTTCCCTCTCATATTCTATTTATTATAAAATCAAATTTTAAATATCATACAAATCAAATTTCAATTATGGCTCAAAAAATAGCAAGAGGTCAAGTAACCATTATTGACCAGAACGATGCGGTTTCGATTCAGGCGTTCATTTCTTCCAATTTGGCTCTGACACAGATTTACAACAAGGATAACGACTCGTACACTCCGAACTGGACATCGGGAACAGGGCTTATTCTAACCCCATCTCTTTTTGCAGGCGGATCGGTTGATAAAATCACTTCTGTGGGCAATGCAGCCAGCCTTACTCTGGGCGTTAAGACAGGTTCCGTTAAATGGTACAAAAATAATACCCTTATCACTTCTGGACAAGACGGATGTACTATCGGTGCGTCAAGTGCCAAATACGCATTGACAATCAAGACCAATCACATGACCCTTACCGCCCCACAGGTTCAATATAAAATTGAGGGTATTTATATAGATGCAAACGGTTTGGAAATCCCTTTCTGGGCAACTATCCAGTTCACACAACACCAAAGTGCAGGTGCTACAATTGCAGCTATCGCCTACGCACCAGATGGGGTGATTTTCAAAAATGATGAAGTAAAAACACTTAGAGCGCACTGTGATTTGTGGCGTGGTGCTACAATTGATACAACTAACGTTACATATTGCTGGGGTATTAAAAATAACGGAGTATTCGCTCCAACCACAGTTAAAACCGCAGCGAATCAAGGAGCTACAAGTATCGTGTTGAATAGTGTAGCCAATATGGAACCCGGCACTCAAATCCAAATCGGTTCTGCTAAATATACTATTCAAACTGTCACGGCAAACACCTTAACTGTCACATTAACCTCTGGATTAACCGCAAACGCAACAGTAGGTTCTCAGGTGACAAGTCCTTTTTATAATTCAATGCTTGGGTCTGGATGGTCTTGTCTTACTTCCACTAATCAAATGGGAGTCACAGCAGGATGGACAACTAACGAGATTACCATTTCAGCAGATGCGGTACTGAACTTTGAAACTTTCAAATGTGCCATCAAGGATACAGATGTAAGCTCCGGCAATGCTTCTGCAAACAAGGTTGTCTGTGATATAATCTCATTCTCCGATATGTCAGATCCAATCCAAGTATTTTTGGAAAGTGCAAAAGGATTTACCATTAAAAACAATTCAAACGATGTAGATGTAAAAGCTATATTGTATCGAAATGGAGCAGAAATTGACGCAGAAGGCACAGTATATACTTATTCATGGAAATTATACAACAATGCAGGATCTGCGGTGCTCAAAACATACACTGGCAAAAACATTGTGGTAGCAAAAACAGATGTGACCGGAAAGGGGGCTTTGATCTGTGAAGTCTCAAAAGCATAATTTTTAATCACAAGGGCGGTAGCGACAAACTACCTGCCCTTTTTTTATGCTATTCTTAGGTAAAATCAAAACCTAAAGAATAGAAATGGGAAAAGAAATCATAGCACGAGGACAAGCCGTGGTGGTTTGTCAAAAAGACGGATACACCATCAATCAATCTGTCGGAGAATATATTTTTAATGCACTAAATAACGGCACAATACCATCTGCCGTTACAGTTGTTTCTACCATCAAAGTAACATCCGGAGACAGTGCCGTTACCAATTTTACGATCGGAACAATCAACAAGCCGACCGGATTCGCTTCTATAAACGCCAATAATACCAACAAGACCATAACCTACGTTGTGACTGCTAATACTACAACACTGGCAGATAGCGGAACGGTTCTTATTCCCGTCATTATAGAGGGGAATACATACACGGTGTCTTTCAAATGGGCAAAATCCAAGAACGGACAAAACGGTTCTGATGGAAAACCCGGAACTGACGGATACACTGTGTCCGCTTCCAGAAACTCATATATTGTTTCCACTGATAAAGATGGCAGGATACACACTGCGGTAACTACAAATACGACAATTTCTATTCTGAAGGGAAGTACACCTGTCACTCCAACTATCGGGGCTTTACCCACGGTGGCAGGTTGTACTTTGTCTAAAAGCGGAGCTACCGTAACAATAGTTTTTAACGTAGGCACATCACTGGCAGAAAATGGGACTATTAGTATCCCGGTTGTTGCAGAAGGAAAAAGCTTTGCTGTTTCATTTTCATACGCAAAAGCACGTGCAGGAGCTGCCGGAGCGGACTCTAACATGTTGGATTGGGTGAAAGACTGGAACAACAACAAAACTCAAATTAATGAAAATTCGGTTATTACGCCCAAAATATTTGCAGGAACAAAGAACTCTAACGGAACATTGACGGGGGTTGCTATGGGTAAATTCTCTCTCAGTGTATTAAATTCATCCGGGGTTGTGACTACCGAAACAATCAATGGTATTTATGGATTCAAAGACGGATATAAGACATTCTATGTCGATAATACGGGAGATGCAGGACTGGGAAGAGGAAACCAATTTATCAGATACAACGCAACAACCGGAAAGATCGAGTTCGGTTCGGATGTTTCTCTCAATTGGACACAGCCTATTGAAACAATCAATACGGCTCTTGGAGGAAAGGGTTTCCCAAAACTGACCTATATTGATGGTAAAGGAATCTATACCGGAACTCTTACCGCTGAACAGGTCAATGCCGTAAATATAAATGCCTCCAGCATAAAGACTGGAACACTATCTGCTGATCGTATAGCAGCAGGAAGTATTAATGCTTCTAAAATAGCAGCAGAAACTATCACTTCTGATAAGATTGCATCACGCACCATTACAGCAGATAAGATTCGGGCTGGAGCTATTACTGCTAATGAGATCAAAAGCGGAACTATTACATCTACCCAGTTAGATGCCAATAGTATAAAAGCCAATATCATCAATACAGCCTATATCCAGGGATTGACACTCAATTTTACCAAAGGTACAATCGGAGGATGGACTATTGATGGAGATTCTATCTTCAGAGGTACAAAAAGCAATACGTCCGGGACTTATACTTCCGCTTCAGGTGCTATAACGATTGGAAGCAACGGAATCAGAGGTTTTAAATGGAAACTGGACTCTTCCGGGGCTGGCGCACTTGCAGGAGGAAATATCTCGTGGGACGCTTCAGGCAATGTCACATTCGGTTCAAATGTATCTTTGAACTGGACAAATGCGGCCAATAACGCCCTGAACTCAGCCAAGTCATACGCAGACACAAAGAAAACGGAAGCCATCAACTCGGCTGCGACTACCGCCCAACAAAAGGCTGACGCTGCCAAAAATGCAGCTATCTCAGATGCAACCAATAAAGTCAACGCTCTAAAACCACAATTAACCAAGATTGATGCAAACGGAATATATACAGGAACCATCAACGCTTCCCAAATCACTGCCGGTACAATTAATGCCGGAAGGATTGACGTGAATACACTGAAAAGTTCTCTTATCACTGCTGGTAATATCGAAGCATTAACACTGAATATCGGAAAAGGAAAGATTGGAGGGTGGAATATCTCAGGAAACGCAATCTCCAAAAACAGCGTTTCTCTGGGGTCTGACGGTTCCATCACCAACGGTACGAAATGGAAACTGAACAATGATGGTTCGGGACAGCTTGCGAATGGAAATATCAAGTGGAATGCGGCAGGAACACTTACGTTTAGCTCAACCGCATTACCGGAAATGAAGGATTATAAAGAATATACTATTGATGCCACAGGATTAAACGAAAATACATACTATCCGGTTTGTATTGGTATACACATACACGTAACAGCTGAAATAAGCGTACATTGGACATTAGGTAGCGAAGCAAAACCTTCGTGGGGTACACATAGAAACGGTTATTCTGTAAAAGTTAGATGGACAGCAAATGGAGCTGGCTGGGGTACTATTGCCGTAACCAGAGAAATACTCGAAGCAAGTCAAGGTTGGAATAATGGAAACGTTGTTGGTGATATTGGGCAACTTACCAATTCTTCTACAGAATACATATATGTCAGAGGAGGTGGAAAATATGTATTTAGAGTGAAAAACGCAAGTGGAGTTCCAGTTTTACGCTCTACTGGATATACAATTGATCAACAAACCGTCTCACCTAAAACATCCGTTACATTCCCTGTAGCCAGATTGACTAAAATTGACGCAAACGGGATCTATACCGGAACCCTTACAGCCAGCCAGATCAACGCTGCCAACTGTAACTTCACTCAGGGTAAAATCGGTGGGTTCACTATTTACGGACACAAAATGTCTACATACGATAATCCAGAAAATGGTCATATAATTGAAATTCATAAAACCGGATATATCTGTAATTCAAGAAAATCTGATAGTAAGGATTATTGGGCACTGAATGCAGACGGGTCTGCAAGTTTTGGTATGGGATCTACCACATTCCATGCTTCTGGAGGGTTCGTTATGACTGGAAATTCAAGTTCCAAATTCAATATTGACATCAGCGGAACCAATTTTTTTCGTGTTAATGATGGCAGTATGGTTTCTGTACGTGGAGACGGAAGAACAGCATTAAGTGTATCTACCTATGGAAGCAATAATAGTACAAAAGGAATATCTGTATTATGTAATGCTTCTGGATATGGATATGCTATTGAAAGTTATGGAAATGTATTGTTGAGAGCGAGAAACAGTGAAAAAGTTACAATCAATGGTTTACATGTAAATGTAAGAAACATTTCCAGTTCAACAACGCTTCAATCCTGTGATGATTTTGTCAGCTTTAGTAATACAGGAAGTATTACAGTGTATATGCCCACCAACGTAAATGCCGGGAAAATAATATACATGAAAAAAAGAACTGCCCGTGCGCATATTACACTCAAAGGAAAATTTAGAGAACCAGGAGGCGCAGGCACATCTACAGATTGGGGATTGGGGGAAGAACAATCTCTTTTTTTTATCAAAGATACCGATGGATATTGGGTTATGTATTTTTGTGCATAATTTCACTCTCTACAACAAACAAAAGTATCTACAATATATTATTCTTCAATAAAACAACAATTAAATATCGATTATATGGAAATTAAACAAGTGAATATTCAGACACAATGCACCAAAACAACGGTAAATGCCAAATATGAAATCGAATACAACGTATCTGATAAATTGCTCACAAGAGTAAATGCCTCTATTCATAAGCCAAAGCCTGAAGATACCGATGAATATCTGGGAACAATTACTTTGGACGGAGACTATCTGTCTGGAACCTTCCCCTACAAAGAAAGAATTGCATCCAGTAAATATTTTGAGGACTTCAATGTAATCTTGGAAGAAATCAAGGAAGCGGTAGCCAAACAGCCGGCTTATCTATCAAAACAAAAATAATAACCTAAATATATAAATTAAGCAATGGAACTATCAATCAAAGACAGACTTTACATTCCGGGTTTTCTGCCTAAAGAAAACAACTTCAAGCAGTTCAATATCAAGAAGGAGATTCTGAAGAAAATCGAAATTTCAGAAGAAGAGCGTGCAACTGTGAATCTCAGACAAAACACAGAAAACAACCGTATCGAATGGGATACGGAAAAAGACGTGCCGTTAATGGTAGATTTCACGACCGAAGAAATCGAGTACATGAAAAGTGCCTGTGAAAAAATATCAGACGAGCAATTGCCGGATGATATGTGGGCTACAGTAGAGAAAGTATACGACTCTGATTCTTCTAAATAATCATTACAACTATTCTTAAAAGCGTGCTCTAATCTTTTTAAAGAAGAGTGCGATCCCCCAATCACTCTTGTTGGTTGGGGGATTTTTGTTTAAAACCGATAATATGGCAAGACAGGATATTAACATGGATGTCGTATATGGAGAACTGGAGACCTCTGACAACCTGACCAACAAGATCATATACGATTTCAAGATATTGGAAGAACAAGCCGGGATGGACAATGACAACTATTGCTATTCCGAGATAGTAGTTTCTCCCAGCTTTGAAAAATCATATAAAGACGAAGATGGAATACATGTCAGGATTCCATATATAGCGGAATACAAAGAACTGATGGTGAGGTTCCGCATTGATTACGGCAACGGACATATTGAATATGTTTTGAACAAGAGAAACAATCAAATATGGTTTCCGGTATATCGTGGCGATACAGCAAACAAGAAAGATTCTATAAAGCTTTCCGAGTACAGATTGCTGAATGAGAACGGCAATTTCAATTTCATCTTGAAGGAAGGAAGCTATCTTTCAGTTTTCAGTGGTCATGAGACCGACTTGATAATTCGTGAGTCATTGGAACAGAACAAAGCGTTTCTACTTAAAGCATTTGCCGGGAATTTATACCAACACCCCACATCCGGGATCGGACTCATCGACTACCTGCATGGTAACTTTGAGAATACCGGACTGGCTCAAAAGTTACAGGAAGAATTTGACAATGACAAGGTAACAGTAGTCAATGCGTACATGGACTCGGTTTCCGGAGAATTGTCTTTAGAACTAAAAGAACAAAATGGGTAAATATATTGTAACACACGGACAAAACCTTTACGATGTAGCCCTGCATATATATGGTTCGATCGAAGGGGTTATTGACTTGATGATGAACAACACATCACTTTCCTTAGACCAGACATTGAAGGCAGGAGATGAACTTGTCTATACAGACGATTATACCATAAACAAAGATGTGGCCGCATATTACAAGGTAAACGAAATCGTACCAGCAAACGGTGAAAGGCATGTTTATCCCAAATCCCCCACCCTGCCCAGACTGATGGATATTTATATTGAGAATACCAGAACATCCATCGGTTTTGCGATCTCCGGTTCGGGAACGATAGAGATAGACTGGGGAGACAATACTGATTTACAGATTGTACGGTTATCCAAACAGGCTATTGAGTTTAACCACTTTTTCGACAACAATACCGGAACTAAAAGAAGAACTTGTATTTATGGGGATGAAAATGCCAGAATACAAAAACTGGATATTTCAAATATCAAGGATTCGGACATATATATCTTAAAGCCAATATATATTGAGCGTTTTGTAATGAAGAACATATCTACGACAATCGAATTTATTGCTTTGTCCAAAGGAATGTTTGAAATGGATTGTTCCGGCAGTACAACCGGCAGCTTGCTTCCTTTGTTGAGACAAAAGGAACTGAAAAGCCTGAATCTCCAGAATATCAAATGCAGCAGGAAAGCCATTGACGAATATTTGATCGGATTGGTAAAGCAGCATTATGGAAGACGGAACTGTGAAATTGCAATGACAACTGTTCCATCCGGAGAATACAAGGAACCACAAAGAGACGAGAATCTGAACTATATTGTTGGCTCCGGCATGGAAGCGGTCTGGGTTCTGACCCACGAACCGGCATGGAATGAAGCCGGGGCATGGAAGTTTATAATTAACGATACTATTTATACCTATACGCCACAAAATGAGTAGAACAATCAACGATATATATAAAGCAGCCGTAGAGGAAAGAAACAAGAGAATGGAACTGAAGGAGTTCAACAGTGACTCGAAGGTTTCCATTCTAAACGGTATCACATGGACATTTGCAGCCGTGATACAGAGTTTTGAAATGCTGTTGGATGTATTTGCTATTGATATTTCAACCGTAATCAACAACAGGGTTAATGGAACTCCAAAATATTACGCCAACGCTTTGCTGCAATATCAAAAAGGAGACACGCTTGTGGTTCGGGAAGACGGTCTGGCATTCGGATATGCGACCGTAGACGAGACTAAACGGATCATCACCCAGGTTTCCTATATAGAAAGCACACAGGACGAGAATCTGGACAGTACGCTTATATTGAAGGTTGCAACCGGGGAACAAGGCAAACTTGCAAAGATACCGGAAGAAGAGATGCAGATGATTAACACATATATCAATCAGATAAAGTTTGCAGGAACAAGAATTTCGGTTATCAGTCGTGAAGGAGATGTTCTTGTTCCCAAAGTGACAGTGTATTATGACGGTGCTGTAACCGAAGCTGAGATATACGACAATATAGAGGCCAAGCTGAACGAATACATAATGAATATGGAATTTGATTCCAGCGTGTATACCTCCAAAATTCTTGAAGTGATTAAAAGTGCGGAACATGTAACGGATGTCTATATTGATCCGGAAGACGTTGCCGGACAGGGAATCTTCCTCGCTTGCTATGACGGAGACGGACATATCAGCCCTCAGAAAAAAATCGGAAGAGTCATGCAGACGGAATCCGGTTATCTAAGGCAGTCTTCCGGCAAGAATGAGGAAGCCGACATTCCCAATTTTAGAGAAGCAATCAAATTAGTGGTAGATACCAAATGAGATACAAGTTACCGATAGACAAACTGGTGAACCAACTTGTTCCGCATTATCTTGGAGGAAGAAAGTATATTCTTTTTATTCAGAGTTTGGTTTATCCGTTGAAAATAATAAATGACAGATTTATTGACTTTGCCAAAGAACGGCATATCGAAGCACGCATGACCAGTCAAGTGATGTATTTCGAGTGGTATCTGAACCATAAGTTTGGAAAATACTTTGCAGACAAGAACGATCGGATATACATACAGGATTCTCAGATTATAGGAATAGATTTATATCGGGAATCCTCCAAATATGGCAAACCGTTTGTTATCTGGAAAGACATGAAGGAATCCGAACTGACAGACGACCCACTTGAAAAGCCACGGGAGTTCTATTTTATCACGGAAGAAAAAGCGATCAATAAGGTAAGCTTCATGGTGTGTGTCCCCCGAATACAGGGAATCTCACAAAAGGAATTTGTCTATATGTTATCTTCTGTGGTAAACACATATAAAATAGCAGGAAAAACATATCTGATCAAAATTGATACCACACCTCCAGATATTCCGGTTCAGTCTGTTACCCTAAACAAAAACGTGCTTATCCTTAATGTCGGGAATGAAGCTGAACTTTCTGTTAAGGTATTGCCGGACAACGCAACTGACAAAAAGATTATATGGCAAAGTTCAAATCAAAGTGTTGCAACGGTCATAGAAGGCATCGTATCTGTCGTAGGCGCAGGACAAGCAAATATAACAGCAACAGTCGGTGGCAAGACCGCCACTTGTGAACTGATTGCTTCAAACCCTATTACTTAACCAAACATGAATTATGGCAATAAAAGGAAAACAAATCATAGAAGTTCCCGAACGGACATCTTTAACCGGAGAAGAATACATTCCGTTTCAAGATCGTTCAATAAATGGCAGGATTAAATCTTCTCTTTTAAAAGGGTTGAAAGGCGATAAGGGAGATCGTGGAGAACAGGGGTTTCCGGGAAGCAAAGGAGATAAAGGTGAAAAGGGCGAACCGGGAATCAACGGAAAGAATGGTACAACCCCAGTAATAACAGCTAATGCAACAATCTCAAACACAAGTGGCTCTCCTGCTGTCAAGGTAACAAAGACCGGAAACCATGAATCTCCTTCGTTTTTATTTGAATTTTCCGGTCTGAAGGGGGAATCCGGTAAACAAGGGATACAAGGGATTCCGGGAGTTAAAGGCGATAAAGGAGAGCCGGGCACTAATGGAAGGGATGGGAAAACTCCAGCTATTGAAGCCACTGCAACAATCGCAAACATAACCGGAACACCATCGGTAAAAGTTACAAAATTCGAAAAAGCAGATTCTACTTCGTTTTCATTTGCTTTTTCTGGCCTAAAAAGAGAAAGAGGCGAGCAGGGCACACAAGGTTTAAAAGGGGACAAAGGGGATACTGGAACACAAGGTGTTCCGGGAAAAGACGGAGCTAAGGGAGAAAAAGGAGACAAAGGCGATAGTGGAATTATGTCTTCTGTTTTAATAGAAGGAGCCACGCCTACCCAGTCTATCAGTCCCAATAAATTCTACAAATTCGGAAACGTTACAACACTAACTATAACCTTTGCTCCAGAAACTCCGAATGTATTGAACGAATATATGTTTCAGTTTACTTCTGGGGAAACAACAACGGTTTTAAATATGCCGGATTCCGTCAAATGGATTGGAGACCATACGATAGAGCCAAACAAGACCTATCAAGTAAGTATTGTAAATAACTTAGCGGTGATTGGAGGTGCGTCATGAGTATGTTTAGAAGAAGATTACTTATGATGCAGACATTGAAACAGAATGTCATTAAAACTGACAATAAACAAACCAAAAACCTAAATAATAAAGCATAATGAAAGAATATGTAGCAGAGGCAGGGGGACGATACACGTATGTAGACGATATTCTGAACTTACAGGAGTTAACGCTCAGTATGACCTCTATATTTACGGATTGTGCAAACTTCATCATATCCGGATGCGAAGTTGTTTCAGATAATGAGATCACTTCCGGGTATGTTTGGATAAACAAGAAAATCCGATACTTTGAAGGAAGCAAAGGGATCAAATTTCCCTACTATCTTGTAGAGAAGAACACCGTGGATTCCGTTATGTATGCAAAAGAAGCGGTTAAAAGGGGGCGAAATAATTATCTGTGTGTGGGAAGTCAGACAAAACCGACTGAATCACTCACAAAAAACGCACTTCAATTCATTGAGGTTACTTCCTCATACGCACCCAGATTTATAGATAAGTTCATCGGAAAGTATGCGGTTCTTCTGGAAACGCCGTTTTCAAAGCAAACGATAAAAAAGAATCTGGTCGTAGCCGGAGATTTCTCAGCGGATAAGGCAATTGAATCCAAAACTTCAGTGTCTATCAATCATCCGGCATCCGGTCATGTGCTCAAAAGCATTGTAAAGGAAAATGGCAACGGATCGGTCGGACTGTATTACAATGGGCTATTGGTAAATGAGCTATCCATCAACACAGACGGATCGTTTACATTGCTGAAACAAGATAAGGTCATAGCCAAATTCACGATAGACGGGGTTCTGGTAGATAGCGTTTCTCACAAGACAATCAAAGTCGGCTCTATCTGTCTATCAGATAACCATATCATCAACATTACCAGTGACGATGATAATGGAGAAGTGGACATCAATTATACGGGGTTTAACAACGAAACCTCCAGATTCCGAAATTTCACGGTGTATGACGGTAAGAAAAACGCAATCTTACAAGTAAAAGGAGGCACAAAAGAGATCAATGCCAACGGAAAACTGACCGTCAAAAACGCCGGAGATGGGTTGGTACTGCTTAATGCCCAGTACACGAAAGACAATATGGCTCTTACAAATACGTTACAATGGGCTGACAGTAAAAAAGAAAATATCGCCTCAATAGGATTTGACTCTGACCAATCCCAGGATTTCAATATCAAAAACATAATTGGCAACATCACTCTGACCCCTAAAACCTACGTTGACATTCAAGGTGAGTTAAAAATCAAAGGTGAAAATATCAGTTCCATATATGCCAATAAAACAGACCTGACAAACAGCCTTAACAAGAAAGTGGATAAAGTCGAGGGAAAACAATTGTCCACCGAAGATTTTACCACCGCATTGAAAGATAAGCTGGACGGTATCACTGTGGGAGATTTGACATCAAACACAGAAGGATTTGTCACAGGCAAAGTTGTTAAGGACGGGCTTGATAAAAAAGCCAACAAATTACTGGACGGATATAACTCAGATGAGAAAAAGAAGATTGCTAAAAACATTGATGTTTATACCAAAAGTGAAGCGGACGGGAAATATGCCAGTGTTTCAAGTCTTTTCCAAGATTACATAAACTACCAAATATCCAAGGGAACCAGTCAGGCAGACGCTCAAAAGGCTCTCAGAAACAAGATTAATTGTCCCGGAAACGAAGAAGTTCTGAAAAAAAGCAATAAACTGTCAGACCTTCCAATTGCTAATGAAGAGGACAAAAAACAGATTTGCAATAGATTGGGAGCCGCCTATGCCAAAGAGTATCAAACAAAACTGAAAGATACTGGTTGGTTACAAATGGGCAATTCCGGTAGCGAAACAGATACAAGTGGTTTGTATGTAAGACAAGTTGGAGATATTGTTTCCATACAGGGGAAAGTCAACACTGCCAAAAGAAATGGCAGCAATATGGGAGGTGTAGTGGCAGTAATTCCAAATCAGATAGACCCTCCCAGATATGGGCTAAAAACATCTCTTTGCGATTACAATGACGACCATAAATATAACAGGGGGGCTACATTTGTTATACAAGGAGGTAATCGCAATCTTTTGATTTATGAAAGCGGATGGTATAACGTCAATACAGAACTTAATTTTACATACATGATTTAATTATGAGACGAGTAACTAATGTTTACAACGATCTAAAGAGCAGGGCTGAAATTTCCAAACGGATAGCTCCGGCTATCAAGATAAAAGAAAGCCCTAAACCTTCAGAAAACAAGGAAAATGCCGAAAGCAAAGAAAGTTTACGGAGTAAGACTGACAAAGCCCCGGAGAACAACGAACAGAAACAAACTGGACGGAAGACCAAAAGGGACGCTTAAAAGATTCAAGTTCGAGGAAACACGGCTGGGGTTCATGCTCTTGTATGAAACCCCGGTCGTTTATAATCTCATCATGCAATCCACGCCTAACTCCCCATTCCCAGAACCTTCTCCAGACGTTATTGAAATAATAGCTAAGGCATCAAAAGACCCTTCCTTCCAGAAAAAGAAATTCACACGGTATCTGGAGGAATACAGGGAACACGGTTTGTATTGTAGAAGAGGAAAGAAACTGACTCCTGAGAGGAAAGTGTATTATGAATCCGTCAGGAATCAAAAGCTAAAGAAATTCATATCCAATAACAGAAAGAAAATCAAAACTTTAAAGAAGAGACTTATGTTATAGAGAATTTTGAGACGGTCAGAAAAGTTTTTCTTTGACCGTCTTTCTTTTTGAATCTTGAACATTAAGATCTTGATATATTTTAATTTACATACATCACATAAAGTTAAATTAGCAATATTATTTAATGATATTCTACATAAATATTATAGATTTTATATACAATTTTTATTTCAAAACTCTAAATTTGCGATCAGAAAAAGCAGTATAACAAAATTCATCACAAAATAAATCCATATTTATGAGAAATATAAATATCAATAATTTTAATCATCCTCTTTATAAAGTATTTGAAAAGCTCTATTCTTCCAGCTTCCCTATTTTTGAACAAAGAACAAAAAAACAACAAGAAATAGCCTTTGATAATAAAAACTATCATTTAATAGGATATGAAGAAAATAATTCTTTCATAGGATTTATTTCTTATTGGGAATTTGACGATTATTTGTATATCGAACATTTTGCTATTAATACTGATATAAGAGGGAAAGGCTATGGTAGCACCTTACTAAACGAATTTATTAAATCAACTACTAAAATTGTCTTATTGGAAATAGATCCTGTTATAGACAATATTTCTGAAGCTCGTTTAAGGTTTTACAAAAAATGCGGTTTCTATGAAAATCCATATCCACATAAACATCCTGCTTACCGTAATGAATATCAGCCTCATTCTTTAATTGTACTTACTACAAAACGAAAAATATCAAAAGAAGAATATTTAAAATTCAGTCTTGATTTAAACATAATTGTGATGAATAACGGTTAATATAATATCATACAATTACAAACAACAGCATTTATACAAATAAATATTTATACTAAACTTCATATTAAATATATAAAAACTGAAGGTAATTGCCTTCAGTTTTTTACTGATAATATTTGCATAATATTTATATATATAGTAAGTTTGCACCACGTTTTTCAATAATAACCAAAACTTATGAATCAAAATTTCACAGTGTCAGTTAGAAAATTGACTGACAAGGAACTTATGCAAAGAGCTTGTGAAATGACTTTTTTAGGCACAAGCAAACAATCACTTCTCAGTATGTATAAAGCGGAACACTCCCCTACTCGAACACAGGTATTTTGGATAGAGTGTAAGAACATTCCGCTGTTTATAGCAACACACCTATTACGACATCATGTAGGCTCCGTTCCTTTCCAACTTACCTGCCGGGACGATCGAAAAGGCGGTAATCCCAGTCTCATTCAAAAGCTGGAGGAAATCAAATCCAAACTCAACAATATCGTAAATGAGGTACAGGAAGGAAGATCGGATTATGCCGATTTCGTCATTTCCGAGATACAGGACGAACTTACTTACCTTCAGGGAAATTCCGATCGCTATACTCCGGTAAACTTAGGCTTGTTTATCAATGCTCAGTCGCTTATTGACATGGCTAAATTACGACTTTGTAAGCAAGCGCACGCTGAGACAATCGAGTATTCCAAGCCATCAAGGACGAGGTTGCAAAGGCAGATTCAGAACTGGCAGCAATGATGGTAAGAAAGTGTGTGTATCGAAACGGACTATGCGGCGAATCGAGATGCTGCGGATTCAATAACTCCCCAGTATTTAAAAAGGAATTAAGTGAGTATTTGAAGAATTTTACATCTCTTCAGATTGGAGCAAAATCTAATAACTAATTTTCAATAACCAAACCAAGTATGATTTTAAAAGTTCAAAAACGAGACGGGCGTATTGTCCGGTTTGACAAGAGTCTGATTAGTAAAGCGATTTACAAAGCGATGTGTGAAGTTGGAGCTATTGAAGAGAAAATAGCAAACGATATTGCTTCTAATATCGAAAAACACACAGACAAAGAACACCTATCGGTGAATGAAATACAGATTCTTGTCGAAAACGAATTAATGAAAAGCGATATGCCGGATGTTGCACGTGCATATATTATTTATCGTAATAAACGAGATAAGGCAAGAAATAGTAAAAGCAATCAGATTATTGCAGATATTATTGCGGCTAAAAAAAATGACATTACCCGTGAAAATGCGAACATGAACGCAGATACTCCGGCAGGCATGATGATGAAAGTTGCAAGTGAACGTACAAAAGAATTTGTAGATGATTATTTGTTGCCAGATGATATTCTTAAATTGGTAAATGATAATATTCTTCATATCCACGATAAAGATTATTATCCGACAAAAAGCTTAACATGTTTGCAGCATCCTGTCGATAAAATTTTGGCTGAAGGATTTAGAGCCGGACACGGGGAGTCTCGTGCAGCAAAAAGAATTGAGACAGCAAGTATTCTTTCTTGTATTTCAATGGAATCCGTTCAAAATGAAATGCACGGAGGACAAGCTATCCCAGCTTTTGATTTCTATTTAGCACCGTATGTCAGAAAAACATACATTGAAGAAATTAAAAAATTAGAAGCGTTTTTTGGCGATCTGGCACACCTGTATCAAACTCCAATACCTGATTATTTATATCAAGACACCAATAATTTTACTGGGGATGATAAGTTAAAACAACACGCTATAAACATGACCGTGAATAGGGTACATCAAGCAATGGAAGCGTTCATTCATAATATGAACACGATTCATTCTCGTGGTGGAAATCAAGTTGTGTTCAGTTCTATCAATTATGGAACAGACATTTCCGCAGAAGGCCGTTGTGTAATTCGGGAAATGCTAAATTCAACTTACAATGGAGTTGGCAATCATGCTACGGCCATTTTCCCAATTCAAATTTGGAAAAAGAAACGTGGAGTAAATTTCCTGCCAGAAGACCCCAATTATGATTTATACTTATTGGCTTGTAAAGTGACTGCCAAACGATTCTTTCCTAACTTCTTGAATTTGGATGCAACTTTCAATCAAAGCTCGTTATGGAAAGCAGATGATTCTAAACGGTATAAACATGAGGTTGCAACGATGGGGTGTGTTGATGGACAAGAGATTGTTACATATAAAATAGACGAAACAGTATATGTTAAACCTATTGAGCAAATGTATAAACATTTATCATTATTATTTAATGAAAAACATCAATCTGAAGAAGGATACAAAGATGGATATTTTGTCGATCTTAACAATATCCTAATTCAAGACGGAGACAAATTTGTTCAATGCTATCGAATCATCTGTAATCCAGACAAAGGCGATTGGTACACAGTTACTTTAACAAATGGGCGTGTGCTTACTGTTACTTCAGATCATCCTTGGAGTGTAAAAAACAAAGGAGTAGTATTGACAAAGGACTTATGTCTTGACGATGAAATCGAATTGACAGATTCACAATTAGCCGGGAACATTAAGGCCGATTGTAACACTGAAATGGCATGGCTTAAAGGATTTATTTTATGCGATGGGTGTTATGATGAACAAATGATGTCAACTATCGGAATGGATGAAGAAGATATATTGGACAAATATTGTACTATTTTCGAGAAAAGCATTGGGCAAACAATGTTTATTAAAGAACAAAGGAGAGGGCACAAAGGTAATTATTACGAATTAAAGGCACATTCTAATGAAAATGTGCGGACATTCAGAAAAGAGCTTGCTCGTGAATTTGGAGGAATACAAAAGAAAAATAGAACAATTCCTGTTTTTATTTTCAATTCCAATGAAAATGTGCGAGCGGCGTTTTTAGCTGGCATGGTAGATGCTGATGGATACATCAACAATCATAGAAAAAGAGCAAAAGTCCAAATTGGAAGTACCAATAAGGCTTTAGCAATACAGACAGCTATGTTAGCTCAATCATTCGGAATACCTGCAAAAATTTACGAGAATCATTATTCATCCAAAGACACAACAAAGATTAGGTATCGAGTAGAGTTTGATGCTTTCAAATTATTATTGCAATTTATGTCGAGCAAAAAGAAAATCGACAAATATTCAGAAGAATATGAACTTATTCCTATAAAATCAGGGAAAGTTAGCAAGATTGAATTTGTTGGAAAGAGGAATGCCAAGAGCTACGATGTGACTACGGAAAGCGAACATTTCACTGTGAGTGGAATACGAAGTCATAATTGCCGAACCAGAGTTTTTGAAGATCGCTTTGGAGAAAGTACATCTATTGCCAGAGGAAATCTTTCTTTTTCAACGATAAATTTGCCCGGACTTGCTTTATCTGTGATGAATGAGCCTAAAGAAAAAAAGATTAGTATATTTATAGACAAACTAAAACAGGCTATTAACATCGCAGGGAAACAACTTTATAATCGCTATCAATTCCAATGTACCGCTATGGCAAAACAGTTTCCGCTACTTATGTCCGGGATGTGGGTAGGTTCCGAAAACCTAAAACCAGACGATGAAGTGCGTTCGGTTCTGAAACATGGCACACTTGGCGTTGGTTTTATAGGTCTTGCAGAATGTCTTATATCACTTGTTGGCAAGCATCATGGAGAATCGGATAAGGCGCAACAATTAGGTCTTAAAATCATCACCTTTATGCGTGATGAAGTCAAAAAATTATCTGATCATTACGATTTGAATTTCTCAGTGCTTGCTACTCCGGCTGAAGGATTGTCTGGAAAGTTCACCGCCAAAGATAAGGTAAAATACGGTATTATATCGGGGGTTACTGACAAAGATTATTACACAAACTCCAACCATGTCCCAGTGTATTATCGTTGCAGTGCTGCTCACAAAGCTAAAATTGAAGCCCCTTATCACGAACTGACTCGTGGTGGACATATTTTCTATGTCGAATTGGACGGGGATGCTACGCACAATATCGAAGCGGTTATGGATATTGTAAATCTTATTGATAAATACAATATCGGATACGGATCTATCAATCATAACAGAAACAGATGTCTTGATTGTTCTTACGAAGATGCTTCCAAAGGTTTGAAAGTTTGCCCGAATTGCGGAAGCCATAATATAGACAAGCTGCAACGTATTACCGGTTATCTTGTTGGAACTACCGACAGATGGAACTCGGCGAAAGGGGCAGAATTAGAAGATCGTGTAACACACAGTAAATAAAATGGAGCCAACAATATATGTAGCAAAAATTGTGTACTCAACCTCAGTAGATGGGGTTGGGTTACGCAATTCTTTATATGTTTCCGGATGTCCTCTACATTGCGAGGGGTGTCATAATCAAGCATTTTGGGATATACAATCCGGAACTAAACATACCGTACAAGATGTGTTTCAACAATTAAATGAGGATGATTTTAATATTTCCATTTTAGGAGGGGAACCGCTGTTACAATATGAGAGTATTGTGGAATTATGTAAACTAATCAAGAAACATTATCCTCAAAAAACCATTTGGTTATGGTCTGGATATACAATCGAATATATAAAAGAACACTTTCCTCTTATTCTTCAGTATATCAATGTTCTTATAGATGGAAGATATATACAGGAATTAGCAGACCCTAATTTAAAATGGAGAGGCTCTTCAAACCAAAGAATTATCCATTTAAATAAAGATTAAGTCTATATACATAACATACAAAATAAAAACAATAATAAACTATCAAACAATATAATACAAACTTATAATAAAAATTATTCCGAAAATATTTTGTAAATCAAACAACAATCATATATCTTTGCATCATAATTAAAACCAAAACTAATTAATTATGGCTATACGCTCAAAGGGTATCGTAACTATCAATGATGGAGACGTAGACCTTAATGAATTTAAAGAGAGCTTGTACGACCTTTCAGACGGAGAATATGGATTCCTCATATTCGATAAGGAAAAGAACAAGACTCTTCCCCAGTTGAAATACCTAAATGGTGTCGTTCTAAAGAGAATATCTGAGGAACTGCCGGGACATCCCGACATATCCGCACTATACAGATACTTTGAAGAACTGTATGCTCCGATTCTCAAAGATGAAATAGACGGAGAAACCTATGAGTATTTCGATTTGAAAAGCGCAAAATCAAGTGAAATGAATGAGGTTATCGAGAAAATCATTCATCATGCCAAAACCAAGTGGAACATAGAAATCATAACAAGAGACGAATTGAAACTTCCTTCAGCGTCAGAACCTTATGCCGATGCCTATGCAAACCAATGGAAAGATTATTCTCGAAAAATTTAATTTTTAAACTTTAACTATCTACATTATGCAAGAAGAAAAATTTGAAGAAAAGGAGCAGCAGCCCTTATCAGTGTTTGAGTTATTTGCCGCAGCCGAGGAAACTTATGAAGAAGCCCAAGCCAGAGCCGCAGAAGAGAACAAGTCGTTTGTCAAGACGGAGTTCATCAAGATGGACAAGTTCGGAACCTACACTTTCCGTATCCTTCCGATTGCTCCTAAAGCAGATGGCACAATTGACCGCAAAAGCTACGAGTATCCGATCCACCAGTTACTAATGAAGATCCAAAAACCTTCAGACAACGGAAAGCAGCAGTTCACATACGTTTCTGTTTGCCGTGCAGGTTATGCAGGGTACAAGACAGACCTTATTGACACTTACCGCAAACTGGCAATCGCAGAAGCCAAAGCGCAGAATGACGACAAGCTTGCAGAAAAACTGGACGATGGATTCCAAGGCGGTGTCAAATACGATTACTCACATGCCATGTACGTGTTCGATATGGATGAACGTGCAAAAGGCATCCAGCTTCTTCGTCTCAGTCATTCACAATTCAAGACTTTGGACGAATGTAAGTTCAAATTATGGCAGAAGAAACTGAAGAAGAATCCGAAGTACCCCTGTCCTATCTCGTCAATCGCAAACGCATTCCCGGTTGAAATTGAAAAGAAAAAGAACGGTGCTAAAACCGAATATTCCATCAATATCGACAATGAATCGGATGTGGACGTATTGACATCGGAAGAACTGACCGCACTGCTTAATGCGCCTCGTATTCCGGAAGTGATGTATCGTTATACACGTTTCCATTTTGAAGCCACTTTGATATATCTGAAACAATGCGATGAACAGTTCGATTTGAAGGTGATGGAAATGGATGAAATGAAAGAAGCCATTGAAAGCCTGAAAGCGGAACTCCCAGCCGATGATACAAGTTCGTTCTCTTTTGACAAGAAAGGAGATGATTCAGACAAGGACAATGCAAATGGCGTAATCACGATTGATTCTCTTTTCGACATGTACGATGAGCTTCAGGAAAAAGGTTTGAACGACAAGACGGAAGAAGGTCAGGAACTCAGAGGTAAGATTCGTGAGTTTATCGAGCAGGAAAAACTCGAAATCCGTATGACCCGTACAACGACCAACGCTATGTTGCTTGACATGATTGAAGAAGTGTTGCAAGGTGGTACACCTCAGAATGAAGAACCGGAAGCTGAACCTGCCAAAGAACCGGAAGAAACAGAGGAAGAATCTAAAGAAGAGCCTACCCCGGAACCGGAACAAGAACAGGAAGAAGATGGTAATGATGAAGACCCTCGTACCACCAGAAACGATGATACGAATGAGCCGGCAGTACAGAGAGAAAGACGTACAACAAGAATGGTACGCAGAAGAGACAGATAATTAAAGTTTAAATACTTACCCCGAAGGCGTACATTTACATCTGACACATGTACTTGTACGCCTTTTTAATGCAGAGATTTAACCATGACTGAAAAGAAAGTTCCATGTATCTTGTTATTCAACGACATACATGTTTCAAACGATAATATTCCGGAATTTAAACTGAACTGGAACGAAGCTCTTAATATATGTGACAAGTACGATATATCCGAGATTGCCATTGGTGGAGACTTGTTCCAATCCCGTGCTTCCCAGACCCTCGATGTACTTTTAGCCGTACACGATGCGCTGCTTGAAGCCGAGAAAAGACAGATTGAAATAATTATTGCAAACGGCAATCACGACAAGGTAAATCAAGAAGCCACTTACGGATATTGCCATGTATTCGACCAGCACAAAAACGTAGAAGTGGTGGATGATTGTGTTATCGCAGAATATCCCGAATTTAATCTGTTTGTAATGGCTTATTTTCCGGAAAACGGATCGTTCACTGAAAGATTGCAAAATGTAATTCAAAATGATCTATCCAACACAAAACAAAATATCCTATATATCCACGAAGGCATTAACGGTGCATTAGCCCAATCCTCAGACAAGGAATTGCCGGCCAAACTGTTTGAACCATTCGACAAGGTTTTGGTGGGACATTATCACAACAGAACCAAAATCAAAGGAACTGCTATCGAATACATTGGTTCAAGCCGCCAGCATAATTTCGGAGAAGACGAAGAAAAAGGCTATACTCTTCTTTATGAAGACGGTTCACATGAATTTATAAAGAATCAAGTGAATATCCGATACAAGACACTGGATGTGTCGTTCTCAAAGGTAAACATCAGTCTTTACAATCAGCTTTCCGAAATAAAGAACGACAGCCGATATAAAGTAAAGGTTCGTATCCATTGTTCCGGTTCTGAAGCCTCTTTGATAGACAAGAACCTGCTCATTGAAGCCGGCGCAAACAAAGTAGAGATTGTAACGGAAGACATCGAAGAGACGGAAGTTGCAAAATCAAGCCTCTTTGAGAAATTCGACAACAAGCAGATCAAAAAGACCTATGAGGACTTTTGTGAAGAAAAAGAAATTGCCGACCCATCACTCGGTTTGTCTTACCTTTCTAAAATAGATTGATTATGTGGAAACTTAATGATATTCATGTTGAGAATTTATGTGCATTTAAGGAACTTGATTATACACTGGAACAAGGCGTAACGACTCTTGTATTCGGAAACAATCTGGACAATGATTCCCAGAAATCAAACGGTTCAGGGAAATCAGCCCTTATTGAAGCGATTGCAATCGGTATAGGCGGTACTCCGCTCCGTAAAATCAAGAACGAAGAGATTATCAATGATGCAGCCGATGGATGTTTTATCCGTCTCAGATTCCTAAGCGACAGCAGCACAGAAGAATTTATCGTTGAAAGAAAGATTTCCAGAAAATCAGCATCAGCGATAAAGTGTTCCATTATTCGTGATGGCAGACCGGTGGAAACGGACGAGGCGGTACGTTCAAGCGTTAGCGAGTATGACAAGTATATCTTAGAGAAGCTGGGCATCAACAAAGATGAATTGTATAACAACTTCGTTCTTTCCAAACATAAGTTCCAAGATTTTCTTTCCTGTTCCGACAAGGACAAGAAAGAAATCATCAACCGGTTCTCAAACGGCATTCTCGTGGATAAGGCTATCGAAAAACTGGAAGAAGATATGGTTCCTCTCCAGACAGAATTAAACGAGGCCAATCTGAACGTGGCTAACATTGACGGACGTGTCAGCATGTTACAGGAACAGATTGAAGCAGAAGAAAATGCAAAAGAAGAAAGAGCTAAGACAAAGCTCCAGAAAATCGAAGAGAAAGAATCCTTGATCGTTTCAAAACGGGCTGAAATCAGAAATTGCAATAAGGAGATTGATTTGATTAACTCCTATTTGGATTGTCTTGATAATATAGATAGTACCCTCCAGAATATTGAAGACGATGATAAGATTACTCCCAATGAAGTAGTTGAAAAAATAATCGCTCTATTTAAAGACGTTCCCATTGAAGGACTGTCAGACTGGAAACAAAACATCGCAGAAAAAGAACAATCCATTTTGAATCTCGAAAAGAAGCTGGAAGAAAATGGTGCGTCTATTTCAGTGGTTGAATCCCAACTGAATGGATTAAAGAATGATTATGACAATCTAAACGAAGACTACCAAAAATTCTCATCCAAATATCCGGACAGACTGAAAGAATATGACGACACGATCAATTCCCAGCAACAAGAAATCGTTTCACTCACGGAATCCGTAAAGCAGAATATAAGAGCCAAACGAAATCTTAATGTCGCCATAGAGGAACTGAAGACTAAGTTGGCAGGAACAATCAAGTGCCCCAAATGCTCGCATGAATTTCTTCTTTCAGATAAGGATTTTAACGTGGAGGAAGCTGAAAAAGCATTGGTAGAGCAAGAAAAGGCTGTCTCAGCCCTTGATTCCTGCATTAAAGAACAAAACAGCAATCTGGTTGAATACGAAAACAGGATTGATAAAACCAAGTCTTTAAAAATCAAGTTAAGAGAAGAAAACGTCAACTGGGAAGAAAAACTGTCTTCCGTCCAGTCCTCAATCAACAGGCTGAAATCGAAAATCAATGATCTTAACTTGTCTCAGAAAACAATCTCCGACAAGATTGCAATGATACAAGGCGATTTAAGTAATGTCAGAAAGAAAATTTTCGATGAAGCATTTGATCTGTTGGATGATGAGATTGGCAAAAAGGAACGTACAATCAAGAAACTGGAGGAAACGACTTCCGCTACGGAAGGTTCAATCGAGACTTTACAGCAGACTATCAAAGAACTAAAAGAATCATCCGACACAGAAGTTATCGAATCTCTCAGGCTGTCACTAAAGGAATTTATGAAAAAGTCTACTAAAGCTGTTTCAGAAAGAAGCAAGATTGAGAGTAGGCTAAACGCTTTAAAAGAACAAGGACAGCGTTTTGTAGAGTTCAAGACCTATCTGGCTAACACCAAGATCGAAGCTCTCAGCAAGATTACGAATGAGTTTTTGGAAAGCATCGGCAGCGACATACGGATTAAATTTTCCGGCTATACGATACTGAAAACAGGAAAACTGAGAGACAAAATCTCAATCTCCATCATCCGTGACGGTGTTGATTCGGGTTCATTCGGAAAACTGAGCGAGGGAGAAAAGGCTCGTGTCAATCTGGCTAATATCCTTGCAATGCACAAACTGATAAATGTGAACTGTGACGGTGATAAAGGACTTGACTTGCTGGTATTGGATGAGATACTTGAAGCGGTGGATGAAAACGGGTTGGCGAATATGTTCTCAGCCATCAACCATATCGGAGTTACCGCCCTTGTAGTAAGTCATGGAAACGTAGCTGAAAACTACCCTTACAAGTTGATTATTAACAAACAAAACGGAGAATCATACATTGATGAGAACCACTAAAAACGAAACGACCAACGATGAATTGACTAAGAAAGATATTTTGGCACTGGACATTGCCACACATACGGGATATTATTCGCTGCATGAAGGCGGTACGTGGAATTTCACAGAATCCAAAAGAAAGAATAATAACAAACAACACAAGGATTTCAGAGATACACTTATGGCCTTCATTCAGAAATACGACATCAAACAGATAGTCGCTGAAGATGTAAACGTGAACAATCACTTTACCGATATGCGGAAACTGTGCGAGTTCAGAGGCATACTGAAAGAAGTGTGTGACGAACTCGATTTGCCGGAACCGGAGTTTATCAATGTGGCTACACTCAAAAAATGGACTACCGGAGATGGCAGGGCAGACAAAAAGAAGATGATGGAGTTCTGCTATAAAAGATACGGTATTACCCCCATTGACGACAACCACAGTGACGCTATCTGTATATTTTATTATTACGCAAGAAAATATCGTTTAAACTAAAACCAATTATGAGTAAAGCAAGAAACGAAAGAAGAAAAAGACAGAGAGACGCAAGCAAGCATACAAACGTGCTTGCCGTACATCTCTCGGAGTTTTACGAGTTCCTGTCCTCTTCCCCCAAACCTTCGGACGAAGCGGTAAGAGAAACGTTTATCCGGCACAGAAACGCTTGGCACAACTACTGCGCTTCACATAAATTGACTGAATCAGCTAAAGATTTATTTGTTATGAATGTGGAAAAGGCGTGGAAACGAAACCGAGACAAGCAAGCTGCCCAGTAAAATACATAGATGCGGAATCGGCGGCTCGCAGAACCGTTTTATTTGAAAAATACGTGATTCCACACAGGAACCTCGTATATAAGTTGTGTATCAAGTATACCGCAAACCCTGAAGACATCGATGATAACTATGTGGAAGTGCTGACCAACTTCTTTAAATATATCGAGACCTACGACCCCACAAAGTCAATACAGACGTGGCTTCATATCGTAACCAAAAGATATATCATAGATGCGGACTCAAAACGTTCACACATGAAGTTTTCCGATAATCTGAAGATTTCGGATATAGGCGATACAATACTGGACGATGATGAGATCAATGCCAATTGCATGTCGGTTGAGAATTACAGGCAGTATTACAATGATGATATATTGGAAGCATTGGATTCGTTGGAACCGATCTACAAGGAAGCATTGCTCTTGCAACAGGCCGGATACAAATTGCACGAGATCATGGACATCACGTATAAAAGCGGTAGTCTTAAAACCAGAAACATAGAGACCGTAAAAAGCCGATTGTTTCTGGCTAAAAAGAAAATGAGAAAAATGATAAACCGAGATGGAGAAAAAAGAACAAATTAAGAATATCATTCTCGTTTTCTCTACTATTATGAAAAGTATGATTAACCCCTCTTTCAAGATCACAAATCCGGAAGGAGGGGTTACTCAGCAAACCATCGGGAAATGTCTGGATTTGCTTGAAGCCGACTTTGGCGATGCCATTAGTAGAGAAAGGTTAGTTGATTTTTGCGTATGTCAGGCGTACCGGGTATACAACACGGATTCCAGATATACCAACAAATGGGGCGTGAAACAATACTTCGGCAGCAAGGCCGTGGAATGCTTCACGCAGACGAACAAGAACCGGAAGTATTACGAGGACAAATGGCTGGGAGATAAAATGCCAAGAGCAAGGCTTCTCGCTCTCATTGCGGACAGACGGAAACATCCGCTATACAAATTCATCTTTCCCCAGTACGAGGAAAGCACCAAATCCAGAGCGTTGAATACGGACGTGGGATACTATATATGCGGACAATCCACCCTACTATGGACTCCGTTTTCCGTCTCCTGCCAACAATGTGTCAAAGCCGAAGCCTGTAAACAAAGAACCCGGCAAGCTTATCCTGAACTATATCGAATCAGAACTGAAGAATTTAATCAAAATGAAACCAAATAAATCCAACCCTTTAAGTTTAGATTTCCTCTTTGAGCTATACTATTGCGTAATGAAGTATGACAACGTATGTGCCGCAGTAGTGCAAAACATGAAAAAAGAATATCTGCCGGATAAATACTTTCAAGCGATAAACAAGGTCATAGCCAAGCATTATGAGACCTACAAGACACCGCCTTCCTACCCGGTCTTGTTGCAAGCCTTTGCCGGAGACTACGATGCCACGGAACTGATTAATACGTTTCAGGACTATGAAGGGGTCAGAAAAGTGGATTCCGTATTGGATATGCTGGAATCATACATCAAAAGCGTCCGGTTACAGGCCGTTTATGTAGAAGTCGGAAAGCTATACAACCAGAACGAACAGGAAAAGGCTCAGAACAAACTGATGGAATATGCGGAATGGCTCGGTCAGTTCACACTAAAAGCAAGTCAGTTCGTGGATATTACCAAGACATTCACCCAGCGTTTCCTACAGAACCGACAAAGGGAGAATGAGAACAAGAACTCACGGCTTGCACAGGTGACACGTTTCTTCATTGACGATATAGACGAACTGAACGATGGAAGAAATCTCAGAGGACAGCTTACCTGTTTCCTTGCCAGTACGGGCGTGGGAAAGTCGCATATCGCACGTCATGTCGGAGTAAGGGCTATGGTGGACGATGGACTGAATGTGCTTCATTTCCAGTTGGAGGGTTCTGAGGAAGAAGTGGTAGATGCTTATTCCGGAGCTTTGATATGCAAGAACTCGTTTCTTTTTGAGAAAGGAAAAATCTCAGATACGGAAATGAGGATTTTTGAGGAACAGATGAAAGCTTATACCGGAAGTATTATTGTAAGAGCCTTTCCCAGATTCAATAACAATGTATCAACCGTCGATATTCAGAGCGGTATTGCCGAATATCGCAAGATACATGGTCACAACCCCGACATCGTGATTGTAGATTCGATGGACTTGCTTACCGATTCAAGCGGAAGAAACTGGGGAGCTGACCATGAACGTGCCAAACGTATCGCAGTGGCAAACGATTTGAAAGACTTGGCCAACGATGAGAATGTCTGGATGGTCGTTACCTATCAGGCGACCATCGAGAACAGGGATTGGCTCAACGATGAGAAAAATGTTCTGACCGAATACAACTGTTCTGAAGCAAAGGGGCTTTCCAGACCACTTACCCATCTGATTACGCTGAACCAATCCGAAGCGGAAAGAAAAGAGGATACGATGCGTCTGCATATCGCAAAGTCCCGATTCTTTAGCAAAGGAGACACATTCAAGATTGCCACTGACTATGCAAACGAAGTGTTCTATGATGCAAGAAGAACCATGAGCTTGAAAGCCCGGTCTGCCTCATAAAGAGGTAAAAATGCCTATAGCTGAAGAATGTTATAGGCATTTTCTTGTTTTGTACCAATTAATATAATATTTTTGCACCAATTTACGAGACTACAATATAGCCGATTAAGCTAAAATATTTAACCAAGACTGTATACATGGATTTAACCAAAGCAGAGAAAGATTATCTCATCAAGGAAATAAGTCTGGAACTGGGAGCAAAATTCGATGGAAGCCATAAGAATCTTATTGTTCCGAAATGCCCCCATTGTGGAAAAGAAAATAAATACGGAATTTATGTAGGCAAGGAAACGGAGCGGAAAAAGCCGTTTATGTCACATTGTTTCAGTTGCGGCTTTTCTACGATAACATTGGAACAGCTACTTGAAACGATCGGAAGACCGGATTTGATGGTTGCTGAGACAGCCGATTTGGAAATCAAACTGGATACACAACTCCTTTTCCGCATTGATGGCGAGGAAGAGATTGATGATTCATTAAGCATCATAGAACTCCCGGAATGTTACAAGCGTTGTTATACCAATTCGTACTTGAAATCCAGAGGCTTTACTTTTGATGATTATGAGTATTTTCCGGTCGGTACGACAAGAGGGTTGAATTTCAAGTTCAACGACTATGTGATATTCCCGATCATTGACGATGGCGATACCGTTGGCTATGTTTCCCGTCATATCTGGTCAAAGGAAGAGATAGACCGGCATAACTGCAAGGCAAAGATTAACGGGGAATACAGGATTCTGCGCTACAGGAACTCGACAGAAAACGATTTTGTGAAACTCCTATACAACTATGATGCGGTCATTGAAGATGAGACCGACACGGTTATCATAGTGGAAGGAATCTTCGATGTCATTGCCCTGACACGGAAACTGGAGTTGTATGACAATCCTCATGTAGCCGTTGTAGCGACTTTCGGAAAGAAGATTTCCCAGATACAGATATACAAGCTGCAATGCAAAGGAGTGAAAACCGTTGTGCTTGGGTATGACTCGGATGCAACGGAAGCTATAAATAAGGCAGCGAGCACCCTTAATGAATATTTCAACGTATTCATTGCCAAAATTGACGCAGAGAATGGGAAAGACTGGGATGAAATGTCGTTTTGGGAAATCTACGATACCTTCTCCCAGAACTTGCTCTCCCCTATTGAATTTAAATTAAATACACTTTAACCAATGGAAGAATTAACAGAGTGGCTTGATGCCAATAAAATATCATTTAAAATGATAGACAACGAAGTCATAGAGATCGAGGACTTCGGCAAAATGTTTTTGGCCGACCTTAGCGGTGTAAAATCCATCTTTAAGGTAAAGGATGATGAAGTGTCTTTCAATCTCATGGAAGATCCTTCAGTTCTGATGGAAGAAGACATCTATTATGTCGCATTCAAGTTCGGTGACAACTGGTATTATTATGATTTGAGGGAAGAGTTCAAATTCAACATATTGAAATATATAGGCAAACGACAGGCTGTAAAGACCGATATTCCCTTTGTCAACCTGGGAGTGCATACCCCTTATGAATTATTGAACGGCTCAGGGGATTTGGGTTTATGGGTCAAGAAAGCCAAATATCTCGGTCATACGGCTATCGGAATCTGTGATCGCAATACGATGGCAGCAACCTTCAATCTACAAAAGGAATGTGACAAGGCCGGGATAAAACACGTATTCGGCTATTCGTTCACTCTACAGTTCTATGATGAGAAAGTGGATATGAAGGTATATTCCCTATCGCAAAAAGGACTTCGTAATCTTCTTCGCATTCAAAAGGAAATCATGGTGGATTCAGAAGAGAACGTACTGACGCTTTCCCAGCTTTTGACTCACGGCGAAGGAAACGTATTGGTATTCGGTAAACTTTCTTCGTTCTGGATGAAAAAGAACATGAATGTCGTAAAAGAACTGGAAAGAACATTTGATATGATGTTCTATCAGGTTGATCTAAGCGAATACAAGGCAGAGAGAATTGATATTGAAGTTCTTAATGCCACCAAGTTCTATTTCGATAACTTTTTCTTGGAGGACGAGGGAATATTTGAGGTGGAGCCGATTCTTATCTGTGACAACTACTATCTTGATAAGGACGATGCGAAGAACAAGATTATTCTGAACAAGATTGCAACAAAGGCGGCTCACAACCAGAGTGACGACCAGTATTTCAAGGATATAGACGAGCATTTGGCAATGTTTCAGTCTATATTTGATTCTGAGAAATGGGATGCGGAAGCTCTCTTGGAACTTATGTGCCAGCCGACCGTGGAAATAGCGGAGAAAGCTACGGCACAATTTGAGACAGGAAAAATGTTCATGCCGGAATACATCATGCTCCCGGATGAAATAAATAAATATGGAGACAGACATACCATGTTTTTAGAATTATTGGAAGAAGGATTGACTTCCAAAATACCAGTGGAAGAACATGAGAGGTATCGCAAAAGACTTGAAGAAGAAATATATATCATCGAATCCACCAACAATGTGGATTATTTTCTTGTACAGTGGGATATGGTCAACGAAGCAAGAAAACGAGGAATCGTTACGGGTATCGGTCGTGGCTCGGCAGGAGGCTCCTTAGTATCTTATCTGCTTGGCATTATTTCTATTGACCCGTTAAAATATGATTTGATCTTCAGCCGATTCTTAGTACCGGAACGATGCGGACTCCAATGGAATGACAATACCACTATCATAGGAGAAGACATAGATATTCTCTCCGGTGAAGATTATGTGGAATTAGAACTGGAAGGCAAAACACTAAAGGTTTCAAGGGATGCCGAAATCAGAGTAAAACGTGATGATGAAGAAATGACCGTGTATGCCGATGAATTACAGCCTGAAGACGACATTATATTTGACAATAAGGATTTAATCTGGACTTTAAACGAAATTCAATAATATATCAAATCTTGACAAATGAAAGTTTTAAACGTAAAATTAAAGAAAGCCAAAGAGACAACGTCAGTCGTTGATCTTTTTGTCGGAAAGGGATTAAAGAGGGGCGGTCATTCCGCCCTTCCGTGAGCCGGATATAGATGTAGACTATGCTTCCGACCGGAGACAGGAAATGAAAGAGTATTTGGAAGAGAGATATAATATCAATGGTAAACAACGTGTATTCTCTGCCGGAACCTTTACCACTTTGAAGTTAAAGGCTATTTTAAAGGATGTGGCGAGGGTTCATAGGGTTCCGCACGCCATTGTAAACTATATCACTGCAATCTTTGAAGACGACAAAATGGACTGGACAGATCTGTTCAAAGTAGCTGCGACAAACAAAAAGGTAAACAAGTTCATCCAAGACTATCCTATGGTCATTGAAGACATTCGGACATTGATGGGGCAACCCAAGGCTTCATCCATTCATGCTTCAGCTATCATTGTTACTCCGGAAACAAGAAATGACGAAAAAGACGTGGAATGTTTCGATTTCCTTCCTATACGAAAAATGGATGGACTATTGGTATCGGAGTTCGATGGATATGCAGCGGATGAAATTGGATTGTTAAAAGAAGATGTATTGGCAACCAAGGAATTATCAAAACTAAGCTCCATTATCAATATTGTAAACAAAGAATACAACAAGCATTATTCCATTGAAAGTATCACTCAAAATGAACTTAACGATCCGAAGACATACAAAATCCTTTCAGACGGATATACCCAGAATGTCTTCCAATTCGCTTCCCGTGGTATTACAAAATTTATTATGGAAGTAAAGCCTGATAATATTGAAGACCTTATTGCTATCAATGCCTTATATCGTCCGGCAACGCTTGAAATCGGGGCGACTGACGATTATGTGCGATATAAACACAATGAAGCGACTCCGGTATATAATTATGGAACGTATGAGGCAACCAAAAATACTTTCGGTATTATGTGCTACCAAGAACAATATATGTTGGTTGCTCATACTTTAGCCGGATTTGACTTGGGGAAAACAGACTATTTGCGTAAGGCTATCGGTAAAAAGAAGGCAGACTTAATGGCTACATTAAAAGACGATTTTATCAAAGGGGCTGTTGCAAACGGATGTCCGGATTATGAGGCAGAAGACATTTGGCACAAAATTGAAACAGCAGGAAAGTATAGCTTCAACCGCTCCCACGCAGCAGCCTACGCATTAACAGCCTATTGTGGAGCATGGCTGAAGGCCAACTATCCTTCAGCATTCTATACCATCGCCCTCCAGTGGGCAGACGACAAGGAAATACCTTCTCTCATGTCGGAAATGGAACAATGCAGCAAGGCAAAAATCGTGCATCCGGATATTAACGTTTCTGATGTGCAATTCTTTACCGACTACCAGCATGACGAGATATTCTGGTCACTTACACGAATCAAGATGGTTGGTGTCAAGACCGTTGAGTACATAGTGGAAGAGCGTCAGAAGAACGGGGCATTTACATCCATCGAGAATTTCATCCACCGCATATTCAAATACAAGCTCAAAAAGTACGAATACTGGGATGATCCAGATAACGAGGAAGAAGCAAGAAAAGTACCGGTAAACGCCCGGCACGTGAAACATCTTATTCTGGCAGGATGCTTCGATAAGATTGAAAACGTCAAGTCGCTTCCGGAAAGATACAGGATTCTTTGTGTAGCAGCCAAAGAATTAGGGTTTGATCTGAAAGAAGAGGATTTCCCATCCGACATGACAGACAAACACTATTTCTGGTCAATGCTTCAGATCGAGGTATCAGGTATCGGTTCCATTGATTACAGAAGAATATATGACAATTCGGAAGCCAAGCAGCATATAAGGGGAAGAGCTTCCTATATGACAATCAAGGATGCTTTTCTTAAAGAAAGCGAAGGTAAACGGATAGCCGTATGCGCAACCGTTCTGGAACATGACGAAGTGGAATATCAGGACAAGAAAACAGGCGAGAAGAAAACTTTCTGCAAACTGAAACTGCAACAGAATAACGATATTATCGAACTGGTGATGTGGGATGATTTCTACAAGGCGAACCGTGATAAAGTTATTCAGTCAAAGAACAAAATGATTATCGTGTCAGCTATAATTAAATACAGCGACTATTCCGGTTGTCATTGCTTGCAGACATACAAGTCTTCCATGCTGTTCAATGTCTGAGAATTGTAATCAAGTGAATTACTAACCATATACAATTAAACAACATGCTTATAGAAAGAGAAACTGAATGAAACCTGTAATTATTGCCATCGTTGGAAGATCGGGAAGCGGTAAAACCTATATGGCCGAGTTCCTTAGAAAGAAAATGAACATTCCGACTATCGTGTCATACACGACCAGACGCAAAAGACCCGGTGAAACCGATGGCGTGGAACATTTCTTTATTGGAAGCGAACAAGTGCCGGAAGGGGACGATATGCTGGCATACACGGTATTTGGAGGTGAACAGTATTTCGCTCTCCACAGCCAAGTTCCTAAAGGTGGAATTTGCACCTATGTAATTGACGAGGCAGGACTGGAATGTCTTGTCAAGGATTTCGGGAACAGATACCTCATTGTCCCTGTCGCAGTGAAATGCTCGGAAGAAACGCTCATTAAAAGAGGGATCGAGCCGGACAGATTAGCGAGGGACAAAAGACGTATTCACATAAACGATAGTTTTTATGATTGTATCATCATCAATGATGGGACAATAGAAGAGTTTGAGAATAAAATAATAAGTGAAATCAATAAATTATAAACCAAAACTTTAATTATGGCAGCACCAAAAAGCGAACCGACCGTTTTTGTCGGGATTGTACTCGATTTTGAAACCGGGGATTTAGACCCACAAAACGGAGCTTGTACCCAGATCGCTATGAAAGCGGTACGGCTCGATACATGGGAGGTTATAGACACTTACATGAATTATATCTACCCCTATAAACACAAGAGCGATATTTTGGGCAAGACACGAAAGAAGGTTCTGAAAAACAAAAGAGAAATCGAGGAAGAGGAAGGGCAACTGATGAAATATGAGGAAGCTGCTCTTACCTACTCGGATATTTCAATGGATATGTTGTATGAAAAAGGAGTTGATGTCGAACAGGTGGCAAGTGACGTGATTGATTTCGCAACAAGAAACACCCTTTCCAAATCAAAGACCGCAAAGCCGTTTCTTATCGGGCAGAACATTGTTTTTGACTGCGGTTTCCTTCAGCAACTTATGGCCTATGGAGGCAAACTGAAGGAATTTGCCAAGGTTTTTGCCGGAATCACTGACTTTTGGGGGAACTTCCAGCCTCATTATGTAGACACGATAGACTTGGGCAAGCTCACATTTGCCGGTGATCCGGAAGTGACATCGTACAAACTGGAACTGCTGGCAGAACGGCTCGGTATCGAATTGGACGATGCTCATGATGCGGATGCGGATGTTACCGCTACTCTTAACGTGGCAATCGTCTGTTCCAACCGATTGAGAAATTCAGACGGATCATCTACGGGTGCAGGACTTCAGAAAAAGGAAAAATCAAGAACACACTTTAAAATCTAAATGTATGACGGAAGAAAATGAAACCGTATCGTTCAGAAAAGACGAAAGGATGAGATACGGGGTTCTCGGATATGACGGAAACGAGATGATGGCGGCTATTACCGGATACGATCTGGATGTGTCTTTCAATATGCGTCTTATCAACTCGCTGGCAGATGCGGAAGCCTGTGCCGATGCTTTGGCCGATGTCTTTTACCAAGCACTGATGGAGCAACTCATCTCCCTGAAACCCGATATAGCGAAAGAACAGATGGCAGCTGTGACCAGTGGAAAAGAACAAACCGATACATAACAAACACCCTATTCTTAATAAAAGCCCGACATGACACAACCTGTTCTATGTTGGGCTTTAATAATATCAATTCTATGAAAAAGGAAAATAAGGTATCTGCGTCCGAGATGCTAAAGAACGAACTGGGACTGACGAAAGCGGAAAGCCTGTTCTGCGACCTGTATATAAACGGTGGGAGGGAATTTGCAGGACAGCACTGTAAATGCTATAGGGAAGCATTTCAGGATTCCGGTTCTGGTGTCAGTCTAAAAAGCAGACGGCTGCTTGGCAAACCCCATATCTCGGAACGTATCAAGAAATTAAGTGAACAACAGCAAACCGATACGGAGGCTATCGCTGTAAAGTTACAAGTTACCGAAACCCTCAAAGCGGTGATGGAAGAAACTTCCACCGCCAAATACAAGGACAAATGGGGAATGGACTTGTCCCCGGCTCCACTTCGGGCCGTGGCGGTCAATGCGGCAAAAGCACTGATGGATCTGTACCCGATCAAACACGCCCAGGAAGCAAAACTGAAGATCGAAGGGGGTGGCGACAATGGTATCATCTTTAATGTTATAGTTCCTCAGAAAGAAAACAATGGAGAAGAAGAAAGGCACGAAAGCTAAACAAACGGAAAGAAATGTTTACATGGCCATCATAATCATTCTGGCATTATACGGACTGAGGGATTCGGAAGCGGCGGCCAGGCTGATAGAGTCCGTTTCCAAAGCATTGTCAGTCCTTCTAACGCTTGAATGACCTATGCCACAAATCAGAACATTCATAAGCGACAATATCAAATCCCTTACGATTGTCGCTTCTTTCCTGATTTCGATGTACGTCCAACACCTCAATAATACCGCCAGAATAGATTCACTGGCAGACAGGTGTGATCGTATTGAATCCAAACTGGAAGACCAATATCAGAAGATTGATGCAATCAAGGTGGATAAGACCGTATTTGAAGCTACCATGCAACAGTTTACGTCCATGCAGGACGATTTAAAAGAGATGAGAAGGGATATTAAGGAAATCTTGAAAAATTCCCGATAAGCCGCCAAAAAGAACCGCATTTGCTTTGTGGTTCTTTTTTTTATTGTTATTTTTGTCGAGTGTTTATAATAAAAATTAACCCGTAAAATAACAAACTAAATATGCGATAATATACAGAGTAAATTATAACCAAAAACCGATAACATATTGAAGATAAAAACCTTTATTATGACTCTGTTCTTCTTTTCTATTACAGTAGAGCCGGCTTGTAACAGTACCGCTTCTATTCCAAAATATAAAACGGAAAATAAAATTTCCAAATTTGACATGGCGGTAGAACTGGTTAAGCAAAAAGAAGGATGGCATGACCGGCGACACAAATACTATGTCGGATACGGTCACAGATTATTGAAAAGTGACACTTTCAATCACGATATTTCTGAAGAGTTTGCTGATTCTCTTCTAAGAAAAGACCTACTACAAAAATGCAGCGTGTTCAGAAAATATGGAAAGGATTCTCTTTTACTTGGAGTGTTGGCTTATAATGTCGGAGAGTATAATATCTTAGGATACAAAGAAAAACCGGCCAGCCGGCTCATACGAAAAATAAGAAGCGGAAACAGGGATTTCTATAAAGAATACGTTTCATTTTGCAGATATAAAAATAAAGTGATTCCCTCTATCAGACAAAGGAGAAAGGATGAGTTTGAACTTCTATACGTTAAATAAACAAACCGATGATTAATCAGATAATTGAAATTATTGATTCAAAAGAATTAAGGGAATTAAAACTGGAAGAATTGATTGGTCGAATGGGGCGTATCATCGAATCGCTTGACCAATCGCAAAGAAAGAATCCGGGATACATTGTAGAATTTACAGAACCGTTTCAAGAAGAAGATGAATGGTTCATTCCCAGTCAGTCAATCAAAACTTTATAATTTACATAACAATGGAAAAATTTGTAAGAGTAGAATGTATCGAGGCCGAGAAAATGACCAAGAAAGAGTTTATGAAAAAGATGCTTGGAAAAGAAGAGGATTCGCTGGAAGAAGGCTATCTTATCAAAGATGAATCCGGGCACATGGGGTGGATCAGCCAATCTGATTTCGAAAAGAAGAAATACATGTCCTGCAATGCGCTTCTTTACCCCCTCGCCTACTACATGCTTCAGGAAAAGAAAGCCGGTTATATCAGGATGCCACAGTGGAAAGAGGATGTGAAGATAAAAGCGCAATTCCCGGACGAGCATAGCAAAATGACGCACCCGTATACTTATGTCGAATCAAGATTCGGTAATTGTCCGCACAAGACGACCGTTGTGGAGGAATGGGCAAAAAACTGGCAACTGGCTCCTGAAGGGTTTGTTACCAGTTGCGTGGGATGTATAACCCAAGAAGGAGTGTTTATACCAAAGACCAATGAATAAATACACCTTCTTGATTATCGCTGTTCTTTCAGGTATCACAATCTCACTTCTAAGATCACGCCAAAGACTCATCGAAGAAAAAGACAGTTATAAGTCCAATACTGAAGCTCTTATGTCGGAAGTCCGGCGAATACAGGCTGATTCTTCAACGATGGCACTGGACATCAAAACACTAACCATGTCTTTGGATGAATACAAACGGTTCAGGGCTGAAGATGAAGAAAAAATAAAGAAACTGGGGATAAGAATAAAGGATCTGGAAGCGACAGCGAAACACAATGTGGAAGTGGACGCTCCCATTGATGCGGAAATAAAGGATAGTGTGATGATAAGAGATACCGTTCCGGTTTTCTTAAAGGCTGTAAGGATGGATACCCCGTATTTGAAAATCAACGGGATTATTGAGAACGACAGGCTGACGGGGAAAATCAATCTGCCCGTTACTCTTAATCAGGCGTTCTGGATCGAATACAAGCACAAGTTCCTTTGGTGGAGATGGAAAGTGAAAGCGATACACCAGACTATTTCAAGTGACAATCCATACGTGGAAATCAAATATTCAGAGTATATAAAAATCAAAGACTAAAAACTATGTTTTCAAAATTAAGTGGGCGAACCAAAACCCAAGAGATCGAAAAACCTCAGTCATTTGCAAGCCAACTGGCAGAAGCAACCAAACTTTTTACCGATGCGGTAAGCAAGCTAAAGAATATCAGTAGCGGAGTTTCAAAGAAAATGGAAGAAAACGATGCAAAAATTAAAAGCCTGTCTGTGGAAAATATCGCTCTTCAAGAACTTAAAAACAAAGCGGACAAACAAGCGGAACAGCTTAACCGATTGATCCAGTCATAAGCCGTCCAATATGGAACAGCAAATATGGGACAGGCGTTGGGAAAACGGATATTGTTTTCCTTTTCGGAACGCAGAAACAGGACGGTATTACGCAAGAGATATTTATGACGGTTCCATTATTCCGACCTCTTACAGCAAAAGTCTGAGGGAACTTAGAAGAAAGGTCAGAGGATATGTTTCTGAAAACCTGATACAGAGAGAGGCAGCGTTTTGACTGCCTCTTTTTCTAATTAAAATATTGATTAATAAGAAAAGAACGATCTTCACAGATAGTTCTTTTCACAATGCAAAATATAAAAAAACCGAATTTTTCGATCAATGTTTGTATAAAAACATTACGCTTGTAAAATGACATACGAATATACTAATATCAATTGTTATCTGATAAATCAAACAACAAAACTTTCCTCTTGATTTGCTTTTGAACCAACAATATATGGATTTGGCATATTTTCAATGCACCCAGTAACATGCAAAACCCAAAACTAATAAAAGGAATCGCTTTCACAAGCAATTCCTTTTCACATTATGAATAAACAAATACTCTACTATTTCCAAGTAATGTTATAAAGCAATATTTACACGATGTTTGAAAAATGATGTCTATGTTCTTCTACCTAAAATTACTTCTAAACAGTCTTTACTATTTTAATACAATATACATGCCAAATTTCAAATAATAGCCATACACATCTGATTAACAACACTATACAAAAACAGAAAACTAAAAAATATTGTGTATGTGTGGATATAAATGTAGAAAATATCCACAATGCGCAATATTTATATTTAACAAAGCATATACGGTAAATATAAGTTATTCGTATAACATTCATAAAACATACCCTGCCAGACATCGCTATTCTTAATTAAAAACAAAATCACATATTGTTCATTTTTAAACCGAAACCAAAATGTTACTGCAACTGAAAAGAATTTTTAAAGGAGCGACTTATACAATCGGGCGTTTATACATTGACGGAAAATATTTCTGCGATACTCTGGAAGACCAGGTAAGAGAACTTCCGGCATATTGTCCGAACACGCCTAAAGGATTGAATTGCGAATGCCCGGAAAAGGTTTATTCAAAGACCGCTATCCCATCAGGAGAATACAAGGTTACGATGGAATACTCACCCAGATTCAAACGTGTCTTACCAAGACTGCATGATGTGCCGCATTTTATTGGAATCCTGATACATTCAGGAAACACTGCTACCGATAGTGCAGGGTGCATTCTTGTTGGGAAAAACAAGGAAAAAGGCAAGGTGCTGGAATCAAGAGCCACTTCGGATGCCTTGAATGAGATTTTAAAGAAAGAACGAGAAATTAAAATTCATGTTTCATAAGAACACTTCCGAAACAGCATCCAGCCCTAAAAAGTTGGGTGCTGTTTCCATATAAGACCAGACTATGAGAAAGATAATTCTAAACAACATACTTATAATCATAGCGGTTTCTGTCATTACGATTGCCGCTGCAAATATCTAAACATGGGAATTTATGCAAAACTGAGACCACCCCAGAACATTAAAATTGACTTCAGACCGTCAGAAAGGCAATATGAACTATGGAAATTGCTTCAACCGGATTATTGCCCCAAATGTGGCGGTCACATAACACAGAAACTCATCGGATACGATGTAAAAAAGAATCCACAATACAAGCCTGTTTGTGAGTCATGTGGAAACACAAATCTGCCACAAATGATATTAGGTGGTGGAGCCGCTGGTAAACTCTTTCCACTGCCAGCCTATGCAGTAATGTATAGAAAACAAGCTCTTTAATTGCTGGAAAACCCTAACTACGGGTTAGAAGGGCAATCAGCAGCCAAGCCGGGAAACCGGAAGGTTCAACGACTATTCCGAAAGGAAGTACAATCAAGCGATTGGAAACGGGAGCCTCCAGTCATATTGCACTGGATGAAGATATAGTCTATTCTGCATGGAAACATGTAGCAGCGAAAGCGGTTAAAATGTAGCGAGTTTTAACGTTTATTAACACAGGGAGGAAAAAGTTTTTTGGGAGCCTGTTGGCTCATTATTTCCTGCATGAGATTTGAGAACATCCGTGCGGTCGTGGCACGTAAGACAATCAAGTCTTTGAAGGAATCTACTTGGAATACGATCAAGACGGTTCTAAAAAACTGGGGATTAAAAGAAGAAGTGAATTACAGAATCAATAATCTGGAAGGTACGCTTACCTTTTGGAACGACTCTGTCATTATCATGAAGGAAATGGTCGATCTGCCTTCTGACCCGAACTTCGAGCGATTCGGTTCTTCCGAATATACGATTGCCATGATCGACGAGGTGTCGGAGATTTCGGAAAAGGCGGTTGAAGTGCTTTTTTCCCGTCTTCGTTGGAGAATACACGAGACATTCAAGACATCCAGAATGTTTATGAGCACCAACCCGACTACAAACTGGGTACGTTCCCGGTTCGTACAGGATGAAAACGGAGACAAGGTGGAATGCCGGGAGGGAGAGGCTTATATACCGTTCTCCGTATTCGACAACCCGGACATCGCTTTCCGGCAGACTTACGAGGCGGCATTGAACAAGATTCGTGACCAAGCCACAAAGGAGCGTTTGTTATATGGTAACTGGGATTTTGTGGAAGCCAACGATATGGCCGTTTACCACAATTTTGACGGTTCCAGACATCTTATAACGAACCTGAAGGAAAAGGTCTACGATCCGACCAAACCTATCATTACCATCTGGGACTTCAATGTTGCACCCAGAATGTCTACTTTGTTGGCTCAGATAAACTATGACAAAAAAGAGATATATGTCATAGAGGAAATATTGGGATTGCCGGAAAAGAAGGAAAACAACACTCCGGCTCTGGCAAGGAAGATACAACAGAAATTGTATAGGGAAAAACATATCGGAGGGGTGGACGTGACAGGAGACCCTGCCGGATTACAGCGTTCAACCACAAATGAAGATGGGACAAACAACTACACCATCATCACGGAAACACTGGGCAGGGGCGTATTGAAACCTAAGATCAAGCTCTTAAAAAAGCAGCCTCCACAAGTTACCCGATGTGAATTTGTCAATGAGGTGTTCGAGGGATTTGACGGATGGAAACTGATGATTGATTTACGTTGCAGGAAGCTCACAGAAGACCTTATTTACCAGTTAAAGAACGAGGATGGTACAAAGTGCAAGGCAAAGGTTACAGACGCTAAAACAGGCGTAAAATACGAAAAATACGGCCACTTGTCCGACTGCCTTGATTACCTGCTATGCTATTATTTAAGGGATAGCTGGACGAAATACAAAAGAGGGGACGGTTCTATGACCATCCTTTCCACAGCTACCATTAACGAAGGATTTAACTATTAACGAACCATTAATCTATGTACAGACGATTTTTAAACAATAGCGATTATCTGGGAATCATCACGCAAGACAGCCTTTCCCAGATAACGAGAAACGAACCGGAAACATTCATTCAAGCCGAGGAAGCCGCAGAAATGAGTGTCATAGAGTATCTGAGCGAGAACTATGAGATTGAAAAAGAACTGAATAAAGGGAAGTATATCGCTGAATACGACCGAAAGGTAACTTATCCGATCGGAGCACATATTTATTTTGATGGTAAAATCCACGAGATAATAAGATCGATCAGCGGATACAAGGCTCCTTCTTCCGTGGAATACTGGGAAGAGTTTGTGGATGAGAAAGGCGAGATACGGGAATTTCAACGATACAGCCAGTTCAAAACCTATTACAAAGGTGATATTGTCTTATATAACGATACGCCTTATATCTGTCTTGTTGAAAATGGATGGAAATTTGAGAACATACGAATCCCGATGGTAAACGGATGGAAACTTGCTGAATATACAGACTGGAATCCGATTGAGTACGAGCTTTGGAATGTCGTAAAGTTTGACGGTTCCTATTATACTTTGATGTCACTGGAGGGGTTCGACAATAATAAAAACCCTTTGGAATCGGAAAATTGGGGTGCTATTGCCGATTATGATCCTCAGTACAACGAATACGAACTTTCATCACATGAGTACGTTGTATATGATGGCCAAGTGTATTATCCTGAAATAGACGTGAACAGTGACAGTCCGGTTATCGGGGAAAATCTTACACTACACGATCCCAGAAACTACAATCTCAAAAAGCACATGATTCGGTTGGCTGTGTACGAGCTTACCAAACTGATTGCTCCCAATAACGTCAGTGTTGTTAGAATGAGAGATTATGAGGATTCCATGAAGTGGCTTAATGATGCTTCTAAACTGAGAATCAACCCTCAGATTCCACGAAAAATAGCAGAAGACAACAAGCCGGTTACAGACTGGCAGATGGCGACATTCCAGACATCTTATGATCCATACAAAAACCCCTGGCAGGTATGAAAAGATTTTATTACGACAACCGAATCGCCAAAATACTATTGGCATTCAGTTCTTGCCACACAATCACAATTGGCCCGTTTGTATTAAGCAAGTTATCTCCAGAGCATATAACGCAAAGAGTCAGGAACCATGAAACCTGCCATTCATATCAATGGATAGAAACGACCTGTGTTGCGGTTTGCGTGGTTTTAATCTTACAACTGATTTTTGACATATCTCCTATATGGTATATCGTAGCGACTCTTACCTTTTATATCTGGTATGCGATAGAGTGGCTTGTAAGACTTCTCATCTGTCGAAATTCAAAAACCGCATACAAGAAAGTATCGTTTGAACAAGAGGCATATTCCTGCGAACTGAACTGCAACTACATAGAAAACAGACCGTTGTTTTCCGGATGGTTGCAATATCTTAAAATAAACAACAGCAATTAAATTCTTTATCAAAATGGATTATCTAAAAAGAATCAGGCAGAAGATAGACGATTTCTGCATCAATAAAATGAGAATGGATGGCGCACAACATTTGATTGCCGGAATATTGATTTATGACATGCTCAAATACCTTATGCCGGTTGAAGCGGCAATCTTAACTACTTTGGTGATACTTGTTGCGAAAGAGATTGTTTGGGACAAGTGGCTGAAGAACGGAACTGAAGAGTGGCACGACCTTGTTTGGGGGGCTGTAGGACTTCTGTTGGGAGCACTTTGATTATAACCCAAACTCGCTTTACAAGCATAATTTTCAACGCTTGTACAATAAACAGAGTTTTAGTCACGTTCTTATAAAGAACTCTAAAACTTCATAGGTCTACTTTTAGCCTACCCCAACTCAATTCATGTTCATTTCATTCATACAACTTCTTTGGGGTAGGCTTTTATTTTGATTTTCTTACATAAGCCATATACAAAAAGCCGTTGGGAATAAATAGTATCTCTTCCCTAACGGCTTTGTTTATTTAAAAAGTTCAGAATGACTACCTAATCTGATTACCTCTATCACATCCTGCTTTGTATCTATCCATATTAAAAGAAAATCATTTCCGACATGACATTCCATGCAGCCTTTATAATTTCCTGTAAGTTCATGCGGCTTATACTTTTCCTGAACAGCTTCTCCTTTGACCAAGCTACTCAGAACTTCATACAAAGCCTCCATTAGCCGAATATTATTCCGATATTTCTTTAAATCTTTCTTTGCCTTGGTGCTATAATGAATTGTCTTCATTCTATATCATTCACAGATTTCATAAAAGAATCAAAACTACTCATATCTATCGTTCCAGCATATTTTCCCGAACGTGCTTCCTCAATAGCCATCTTGGTTTCTTCATTTGGTTCTCTGTACATGGCTTCTCGCAAAAGACACTCTACATAATTATTCAAACTTCTATGCTCACGTTTAGCTGCACTCTTTAATAAATCCAACAACTCACTGTCAAATCTGAAGGCTGTTTGTTTCTTTACTGTTGCTTCCATAGATTATTATCATTTATATCACAAATGTATAACAAATAAATAACATACAAACTATTTAAAATGATATTTTAATTATTTCACAAACCTGTCTCCAGATTTAATTTGCCACTGAAGACAGGTTCTTTATTCTCTTAAAATATCCGGTTCAAGCTCTCCAGCGTTGATTTCGGATCTGTATTCTTATAATAATGACGGTAAATCATGTCAGGACTGTTTCCGGCAAACTGGGCTACTTGCATAGGATGGAATCCCTCGTCTATCATTTTCGAGATAAAGGTTCCACGAGCCGAATACCAGGTGATTTCATCCTTTATTTTTAGTTTCTCCCTTACCTTCTTCAGTGTCTTGTTCACGTTCATGCTGATTACTTTAACCCTCATGTGTTTCTTTTCTTCAGTATTGTGCTTGATTTTGAAAATAGGAAATACATAATCACCCAAAGCTTCATCCTTGTATTTATTGATGATTATACGAGCCTTGTCTGTAAGAAAAGGAGTAGCCTTCTTGTTCACTTTTCTGCGCTCATAAATGATCTGATTTTCTTTTATGCAATCTTTCGTCAAATGACACACATCCACGTTTGCCATTCCACCGGTATAATAACTGAAGAGAAACAAATCAATATAGAAGCATTCTTTAGGAGTAAAATCTCTCCTACTCATGTTTTCTATACGGACAATGGATTTGGGAGAAATCGTTTTTGGTTCCGGCTGTTTCTCCTGCATGTATTCTTGTACCGAATCAAATACCCCCAGATTAACGCCATACATATTACGTTTATAGGCATATCTAAAAACGGCACGAAGCAGACCTAATTTATGAGGAAGACCACCTTGACTATTTACATTTTTAAGCTTTGCACGTCTCAATGTATAATTTACAAAATCGCTCAGAAACTTTTCTGTTATGTGGTGAAAATAAAAAGAAGAAAATTTCTTGGAGTATTTTCTTAATGTAAATTCCATAAACGCTCTTTTCATCCACAAATAATTTTCCGCATTGTTGCTGCTCGTAACTACAACACCATTCTTGACACGTCTCTTTGTCTTGAATAATAAGATCATTGAGTCTATCACTTCAACTACCGATACTGTCGGAGAATCGTTACTCTTAGCTTCTGCCTCAACATCGAAACAATGAGACCACATTTTAGGAGTCCAATTGATTTTTTCGGATTCCCATAGCTCTGCAACATCTAAATACTTTTTCTTTTCTTTTAAGATTAATTCGTTTTTCTGAGCAATCAGAGAGTTATTCCCCTTAAATAATTGGGATGCTGAATCCCAGCGTTTTGCCTCTCCAATAATGTTAAAAACCTTCGGAACACGAGGAAATCCGGTTTTAAAAAAGACCAATTCCAATCTCACTTCTTTACTTCTTCCTTTAATTGGCCTTGCTTTTACTTTGATACTAAACATGTTAATTAGTTGTTTATGTCCACGTCTTAGTTCATGTTAATTCAACTAAGTTACCTACATAGCAGGGTACATGGGCTTGGTTTTTGGATAAATCTGGGTGGTAAACGTCTTAAAATTGTTTTACCACATTTTTCACTTAATTAATAATCAGTATCTTACGAAAATTTCATTTTATGCCAAATGTTAAAACAAAAAAAGGCCATCCGTCACGGACAGCCAATCTCAATTGTTAACCTTAAATCTAATACCATGAAAAACACAGTACAAATATAGGTGGTTTTATGTTATGTAGCATACTGAATTATTTGCAAAATTCATTCGCTTAACTCGATTTAACGAAATCATGCCCTAAAACATAGTTATTAACAAGAAAACTATTCGTTCAGATCTAATAGCTTCCCAAGAAATCGTCGAGGGAACGAGGATCATCATCTGGCATCAATTCTTTTTTCAAACGAAATTTGCGTTTATAGATAGCGTCCTTCGTCACATTCAAGACTGACATCAGCTCCGCCGAGGTTAGCCGCAATTTGATCAAGCAACAAAAACGAATGGCATCCTCTGTCAAATCCGGATAAGCGACACGTAAACGACTTATAAAATCATCATAAAGAGTATTTACGATCTCGATCAAGTTTCTCCAATCTGAATCCGGCAATATCGTTTCCGATTTAGAAAGTATCTTCAGCTTCTTGAACGTATCCAACTGTTCCAGCAAACACTTCGCCAAACGCTCCTTTTCCTTGATCAAGGATTCCACGTCACGATGCGCTTTCCACTGAGCCGCATGCTGGTATTCCTTCAAACATTTCTCCTTCGCTTCCAATTGCTCCTTGATGTGCGACATCTCACGACTATAACGTTGTATCAAGATTTCATTTTTATCCACAAGACTCGCTATTTCTCTCAGTTCTTTCTCCTTTTTTGTCTTATAAAGGTGATAACGCAAAAAAGATAACAGAAGCAGGGTAAAAGCGACGATGATTAAAATGATCAGATAATAAATATCTACATAGAAATGCTCCGGCTCCTTTAGAACCGAGCTTATGGCAGTAGATGTGTGCAGCGCAAACTTCATATAAATAGTATTTATTATCTTAATACTTCTTTCTTAGAATTCCCTCTCTCCAAATCGCTTCCAAAAAGCCTGTCCCATATCCGATCAATTGGACAAAAGCCGCTATGATAGATAACAACGCAACGATTCCGTTCTTATTTCTCACTAAAGCGTCAAAAAAGATCAGCGAAATATAAAATAACAATAGCCCCCATACCTTTGGAACGAAAAAAGCGGAAATACATACCCCCAGCAGACCTACCACAAATAAGGCCGGCAGGCAATGTACCCATTTCAATGATTCCGGGTACTTCTGGTACAAGATAATCCTAGCGTACCCCGAATGCCATACTTGCCGGAAAAACTGGACGAAATTTGTTCTTCGCTTATGATAGACCCAAGCGCCCGGAAAATAACGGCATTTATAGCCTGCCGCAAAAATCCGGATACTAAAATCTATATCCTCTCCATAACGCATATCAGAGAAACCACCCAAGGCTTCATACACCTCTTTCCGCATTCCCATATTAAAACTCCGAGGATAGAATGTATCCAAATGTCTCCGGCTTCCTCGGATCCCTCCTGTCGTAAAGAAAGAAGTCATCGAGTAATTGACCGCTTTCTGTATAGCGGAAAAAGAAGAATGCGCCCTGTCGGCACCACCAAAGGCATCCACCTTATAACGCATCAAGGACTCGTGTACTTGTTCCAGATAGCTGGCCGGAACGATACAATCCGAATCCAAGACAATCACGATCTCTCCTTCCGCATAACGTACCCCTTGATTGCGAGCCAAGCCCGGGCCTGAATTCTCTATATAGAAATAGCGAATCCTCAAGCGGTCATTATAGGCATTGACTACGGGCTCACAAGGTATAGAAGAACCGTCGTCCACTACGATAACCTCAAAATGTACATATGTCTGCCGGGTAAGACTGTTTAATAAATCGTCTATCTCCTCCGGACGATTGTAGACAGGAATAATAATTGAAAATACTTCCATTAAGCTAGATTTAATCTGCCGACAAAAGTAAAGAGTTAAAAAGCGTGTATCAAAAAAGGGCACTGGACAAATAGAGGACATAGCTGGACATCGAATACCCCCTATTTTTTACCCCATAATAGAAAAACTGGACAAAAGACATAAGATACGTTCAGTTCATTCATGCAGAATAATCTATTTATCAATAGCTTACAAAATACAATACTATCCGCTACTATTTGGACAAAGACTGGACGCACACAATATTATTTCATTCGCACATCTGCCCCCCACATTAATTTTTCCCGAAGCGTCTGATAAAAAGTATGGTTATAGCGCTTGATGACTTTCGTCGTATAATCGGCCTTGCTCATCTTTAATTCGATACCTGCCGGGAATATTTCCGAACGTCCATCCAAAGAGATCAGAAAATATTTATTCCGGCTCTCTACCCGAAGCGTTATTATATCTGAATCCGGAATCACCAACGGACGCACGTTCAAGGAATGCGGAGCGACCGGACTCAAGACAATGCTATTACTTTGCGGGACGATAATCGGCCCATTTACGCTCATCGAATAGGCCGTGGAACCGGTAGGTGTAGCCACTACCAAACCATCCGCCTGATAAGAAGTCAGATATTCCCCATTCAAGAATGTATGAATCGTAATCATCGAGGAACTATCACGCTTCAGCACGGCGATCTCGTTCAAGGCATAATTATATCCGCGAAACGCACGGTCTTCCGTATATAAACGCAAGAGGGTTCGTTCCTCTACCTTATAGTAATTCTTAAAAATCTCATCCAGCGTATCCTCAACCTCATTACTGCTGACATCCGCAAGGAAACCCAGCCGTCCGGTATTAATGCCTAAAATAGGGATATCCTGTTTATTTACCCGGGCCGCCGTACGAAGGAACGTACCATCTCCTCCCACGCTAAGGGCTATATCCAGATCAAACTCATCACCCACTAATAGCCCGCTCACCACTGGCTCAAAACCAAAAGCATCGGTAAGGAATGTATAAAAAGGGCTGTCCACATAAATATCAGCCTCTTGTTCACGAAGCTTCTCAAACAGGCGTTTAATCAGATTCTGTCTCTCGATCTGATATTCACTTCCAAATATTCCAACTTTCATTCTACGCTCCTTACTTTACATATTCATATAATGTAATAACTCATTCATCCGCTGCCGCAACATATCATCCACCATCCCCTTCTCCATAAAATGATAAAGCACCGTATAATTGAAACGCTCGAAACTACGGATCACGGGAGAGGCATCTTCCAAATCGATCTTAAGGGTTATAAGCAGACGGCCCGTATCTTTATCTTGATGGGATAGCAAATTAAGGACATGGGCATTATTCGCCTCTACCAAACGGGCGATATCCGTTAATGAATAATCCTGTGGCATCATTTCCAATACGATCACGCTTCCAGCCGCCTCCGCATTACATAGCTCGGATAAAGCATCCACCAAACGATCCCGGGTAATCGCCCCCAAATAAGTTCCGTCCACGGAAACCACAGGCAACAGGCTCAATCCATATCGGGTTATCATTGCCAACGCTTCATGTAAATGTCTATTTTCCGAAATCGCCGGAGCGAATAAAACCGGCTCACCGATCGTAGCCGAAGGATCCGGCAGCGCCAATAAGTCTTTTTCCGACACTAAACACTGGTATGCGCTATCACTCAATAACGGAAGATGCTTGAGTTTAAAATCCTCCATTAATGCCAACGCATATTCCGCTGTGTCAAAACTTTTTAACACCGGAATTTCCTTTGTTATGAAATCTTTCACCAACATTATTCTGTTAATTCCCTAAATCCTGCTAAATTTGCCGATACTTTTGTGCAAATGTAATGAAAGAAAAAAGATATACGATATACAATGACAAATTTAAGTGTAAACATTAACAAGGTTGCTACTATTCGTAACGCGAGAGGTGGCAATATGCCAAACGTGCTGAAAGTAGCGCAAGACTGTGAATTATTCGGGGCACAAGGAATTACGGTTCATCCCCGTCCGGATGAACGACACATACGCTATAGCGATGTTTATGGACTAAAACCTCTTATCCGGACAGAATTTAACATAGAAGGCTATCCTTGTGATAAATTCATCGACTTGGTATTGAAGGTAAAACCGACCCAAGTCACACTGGTTCCGGACGCTCCGGATGCCATCACGTCGAACTCAGGTTGGAACGTAAAGGACAATTTCGATTACTTAAGCGAATTGGTAGACACCTTTACCTCACAAGGAATCCGTACATCCATCTTCGTCGGAACAGACTTGGCGAATATCGAACTAGCGGCGAAAACAGGTACGGACCGTATTGAATTATATACGGAACCTTATGCGACCTATTATCCGGAAGATCGTGACAAAGCGATCGCTCCTTTTGTAGAGGCCGCACAATTAGCTAAAAACTTAGGATTAGGCGTAAATGCCGGACACGATTTGAACTTAGAAAATCTGGCTTTCTTCAACAAGAATATCCCTTGGCTGGAGGAGGTTTCTATCGGCCATGCCTTGATTTGTGATGCGCTCTACCATGGTTTGCAAGAGACGATCGCTTTATACAAGGCATGCTTGAATAGTTGACAAGTGACAGTTTATAGTTATAAATCATAAATTATAATTCATAATTCGAAACGATGAGTATTTTACTTTCACTACAGGCCGTGGGCTCTCAGGCGGCAGATCAAATGCCGGATTTAACGGCTGTAACCCTTCCTACGGAAGCGGAAATCAATGTGATAGACCTTGCCTTTAAGGGAGGTTGGATTATGGTGGTATTGTTACTGCTCTCTCTGATGGCTATTTATATTTTTGTTCAACGTCTGATCATCATTCGCCGTGCGGGAAAAGAAGACGAGACGTTCATGAATCGTATCAAAGACTATATTCACGAGGGAAAAGTGGACTCGGCTCTCAATTTATGCAGGAGCACCAACACGCCTTCCGCCCGTATGATCGAGAAAGGTATTACCCGTTTGGGCCGTCCGATGAACGATGTACTCGTAGCGATCGAGAATGTCGGAAATTTGGAGATCGCTAAACTGGAAAAAGGTTTCCCCTTGATCGCGACGACCGCCGCCGGAGCTCCCATGCTTGGTTTCCTTGGGACGGTAACCGGTATGGTACGTGCTTTCTTCGATATGGCAAACGCAGGCACCAATGTTGATGTCTCCCTATTATCCGGCGGTATCTATGAGGCCTTGGTAACAACCGTTGGCGGTCTGGTAGTTGGTATCATTACATTGTTCGCATACAACTATCTGGTATCTCAAGTAGATAACGTCGTGAACAAGATGGAGGCTCGTACGATGGAATTCATGGATTTATTAAATGAACCGGCTAATTAATTGATAATGGAGAATTGAAAATTGAAGATGAGCCAACTCTCCTCTATTTAATTTTCAATTCTCCATTTTCAATTTTCAATTATAAAAAATTATGGCTCTAAAAAGAAGAACAAAGGTAAACGAAGCGTTCAGCATGGCCTCTATGACCGACGTCATATTCCTCTTGCTGATCTTCTTCATGGTTACCTCTACCGTAGTAATCCCGAACGCCATCAAGGTTACCTTGCCGCAAGCGCAAAAGCAAACAGCGGCGAAACCTCTTACGAGGGTAACGATAGACGCAAACTTGAATTACTACGTGGCATTTGGAAAGCAAAAAGAGGTACAGGTCTCATTTGATGAGATCACTCCTTTCTTGCAAGATAGTTACGCAAAGGAACCGGAGATGTTCGTCGCCTTATATGCCGACGAGACCGTGCCTTACAAAGAGATTGTAAAGATACTGAATATAGCGAACGAGAATAAATTCAAGATGGTGCTTGCCACCCGTCCGCAGAAATAACAGATATGAGACTGAATAAGGATGACATATACAGTTTGATCGGTACCGTTGCTTTTCACGGTGTCATTCTACTGATACTTTGGTTTACCGTATTGAAAACCGAGGTACCGGATGAAGACGGGGGTGTACTCGTTAATTTCGGGAATGTAGATGCCGCCGCCGGAATGTTCGAGCCCAAGTATACCGGGCAAGAACCGCCTCAGGAAACGACCACTCCCCCTCCTCCCGTACCGGAGCCGCAAGTGGAAACACCCAAGCAGGAACTCATCACTCAAGATATCGAGGAAAGCGTAGCCCTTGAGGACGCTAAAAAGAAGAAAGAGGAAGAGAAACGCAAGAAACAAGAGGCTGAGAAGAAACGGAAAGAAGAGGAGGAGAAAGAACGTATCCGCCGGGAAGAAGCCGAGAAGAAGCGTCTGGCCGAGGAACGCCGCAAGAAGGAACAGGCCATTAGCAACAAGGTGGCCGGAGCTTTTGGTATGGGAAACGCCGAGGGTAACAGCCAAGGCGACGCTGAAAGCGGAACCGGTAACCAAGGAAGTCCGTTCGGTAACTCTGATCACGGGGCTAATGAAGGCGTAGGCGGTTACGGATCATTTAATTTGAACGGCCGTTCCATTGGTGCCGGAGGTCTCCCCCGTCCCGCTTACACGATCCAAGAGGAGGGGCGTATTGTTATCAATATAACCGTAGATCCGAAAGGCAACGTTATATTTGCCGAGGTAGGCCGGGGAACTAATATCGACAACGCCTCCATGCGTAAAAGCGCTTTGGACGCAGCTCGAAAGGCGAAGTTCAACAGTATCAGCGGCGCTAATAACCAGAGTGGTACTATTACTTACGTGTACAAATTTAAATAATTGAATCTTATGAAGAAAGCGATCGTATTCTTAGCGAATGGCTTCGAGGAAATGGAAGCCACGGGAACCGTAGACATTTTGCGTCGCGGAGGTATAGACACGAAAACAGTCTCCATCACAGACGACCGTAAAGTGGTGGGTGCCCATCATATGGAATACAGGGCAGATGCCCTACTTTCCGAGACCGACCTTTCGGGTATAGACGCCTTGATCTTACCGGGAGGCATGCCCGGAGCATCCAATCTAAACGAGTCTGAGGCGGTAAAAGAGGCTTTATTGCAACAATATCGCCAAGGAGGTATCGTAGCCGCTATCTGCGCCGCCCCGATGGTATTGGGTGGTCTTGGCTTATTAAAAGGCCGTAAAGCGACTTGCTACCCCGGGTTCGAACCGAAATTGATTGGTGCCACCGTAACAGGCGAGGCTGTCGAGGTAGATGGAAATGTGGTAACCGGTAGAGGACCGGGCTTGGTATTCAATTTTGGCCTAGCTTTAGTATCTGTACTAAAAGGTGACGCAGTTGCGGAGGAAGTTGCGGCCGGATTACTATTATAAGATTTAGATCATCAGTCGAAACCCAATAGAATAGGGAACGTAATCCATTGAGTTATGTTTCCTATTCCATTGAGTTTTATCACCTATCCTATTGACTTACGAGATATCCCCCAAAGAGCTCACTGCCCTATTCTATTTTGATCGTTTCAACCGCTTGTCGCTTCGTCCCATCCATGGATACCGCACGATAACGAACCGTGGAGAAATCAATGGAACGTAAATCTATATTCCGAATAACGCTATTGTACATCGTACGGTAATAAATCACATGGTTTCGCATATCCGTAACCGAAGTCCATTGAGTAGCGCTCGGTATATCGCAAGGTACTTGCCCTAATGGGAATTCGATCCCTACGGGAATATCAAAATTATTCAATATCTGGAAACACTGGAAGACCGTTTCCAATGCGGTTTCTTGTTGTGGGGCCGAAGCTTGGTAAAAAGCCGCACGAACGAAACGTGACGGTGGAGTTACGTCGCCCGGAATCCCAAGGAAACCGCTTCCCGCACCAAATGAAGACAACTCGATATTTCCTAATTGTTGATTGGGGGCCGTACCCGGGAAAAGATTAACATAATTATTCAGGTTCGTCAGATGCCACTCGAAACTGGGAGAATTAGTCAGAACTCCTAACGTATTCTCATAGAAGTGTAGCTCACCCTTAATAATCTCAAGAACCAGTTGACGTCCCGACGGCTCGGCAAACCGCCAATGAACGGTAGACGCACGGGGATCTATATTGATAACATGCACTTTCTTAACAGCCTCTTTCACCTCCTCTACATTTGAACATTCCCCCAACAACCAAGACACTAATTGCAGATCAGAGATACTTTTATCCCGAACTGCGGCATTATATTTCTCATATTCACCGTACTTTGGAAAATAAAACAATCCAGCCGATAACCCAACCTCATTGAGTCCTTCGGCGATAAATTCCTTTTGCTCCACTGCCAAGCCCACATATCCATAACGTGCCGTGAAAGTCATTCCATCAACCCCATTCGGAGTATACGATCGTTCGGTGTATCCTCTTGGAACCACGACATACTGGCTGTTCAAATTACTTCCACCCCATTCTATCGTACGTGCTACAATAGTCGTACTGTCCTTGCTTTTTAAGGTAATACCGGTGCAAGCCTCTGCAGCGGAAGGATTAATAAGCAAGCCGGCAATCGCAAATAAAATAAAGAAATGTCTCATAAGTATCATTTTTGATAAAAACAAGCGACAGGAAAAGGTTGTTTTCAAGATTTCAAGACTTTTTCGTATGTTTGCGGTCATTTTATCAAAAAGTATAATATGAATAATAATCTAAAAGGTTTCGCTTATGGAATAGCGACTTCTGTTACATTCGGTTTAATCCCTTTGTTTACATTGCCTCTTATGGAGAAGGGTATGCGGTTTGATTCGATATTGTTCTATCGTTTCTTATTCGCGGCCATCGCCTTATCGGGTATGCTTCTAGCAAAAAAGGAATCTTTCAGAACAGAGATGCGAAACCTACCGATATTGATTTTATTGGGTGCTTTTTATACAGGCTCGGCAATGTTCCTGTTTTGGGGCTATAATTTTATGGCGGCGGGAATCGCCACGACTCTACATTTCACCTATCCGATATTCGTAACCCTATTCATGCTGTTTGTATTCAAAGAAAAAACATCATGGATTACGCTCTTGGCGATCGGGCTCGCTATTTGTGGAGTAGCCCGTCTATCCATTGATGGAGGAGAGATGCGATTAAACGGGCTAGGCGTAATCATCGTATTACTTTCCGCCGTCGCTTATGCCCTCTATATCGTCACCGTCAATAAATCGAGGGTACATGATATGCCGGGACGAAAACTTACGTTCTATGTATTTATCGTCAGTACCTCTTTATTTTTCATAAAAGCACAGGCAGGAACAGGAATCCAACCCATTCCAGACCTGCCCTCTTTTATTAACCTCGTCTTATTAGCCTTCTTGCCAACCGTAGTATCTAACATTACATTGGTACAAGCCGTACACCATATCGGTTCCACCCTAACTTCCGTACTGGGAGCAACAGAACCCGTGACAGCCGTCTGCGTAGGTGTTTTAGTCTTTGGAGAGCCTTTCACCCCTCACCTCGCTTTAGGAATCTTACTGATTATCGTAGCGGTTACATTGATTATCCTGTCCAAATACATACAGAAAAATCTCCATGAGGCCAAGCGATTGTTCAAAGCACGGCACATCTTAAGAACCAAATAACAATACAACTGAAAGCAACACGGCATAGATAAATACATTCCGTGCCGTATGCCCTAAAGTTCTATTAAGCTCACGGCCTTGATACTGTTTCATCTCCAGCCATGTGGCGGCAAACAACACGCTAAAAGCCGCGAATAAACAAACAAGCCAAGGTGAGGCATCCATCAATAAAGGCAGCGTGATCAAAAAAGCCAATATACCGTTCAGCAAATAAGTTACCAACCCGAACGTACGCCCGAATAGCACAATCGTAGTCCGTTTACGAGCCGCCTTATCTTGCTCATAATCCCGGTAATTATTCACGATCAAAATATTAGCGGACAACAGCCCCAATGACAACGAAAGCAAGAATGACAATAAGGAAAACGATAATGCTTGTACATAATACGTAAAACAAACCGGAATAATCCCATAAAACAATACGACACACACATCCCCTAGCCCGTTATAAGCCAAAGGAAACGGCCCTGCTGAATAAGCCAAGACACAAATCGCGATAGCAATTCCTACACCGATGAGCTCCCAGCCGGCAAAGAATAACAAGAAACAGCCACATAGACAAGAAAGCCCCAACGTGATAAAAGTCCCCCATAGCATTGCCTTAGGAGTTATCCAACCGGAAGCCACCGCTCGCTCCGGGCCTAACCGGTCCTCCTTATCCGCCCCCTTCTTAAAATCAAAATAATCATTGGCAAAATTACTGGCTATCTGGGCGAGTAAAGCCACCAAAACACAAAGGATCGCCGGAGCCAATTTAAATACTCCATCCCTGTAAACCAGCGCGCAACCAACTAATACCGGACTAAATGATGCCGGCAACGTTTTCGGACGTGCCGCCTCTAACCAAGCTTGAATTCTCGATCTGTTATTCTCCATTCTATTGTTTTATTCTTAAAATAACTACAAAAATAAAAAACAAATAACATATACTGTTGTTATTATCTAAAGAAATACTTGTATATTTGCGCCATGAAGAATTTTCTATTCATATTAGGTCTGTTGATTAGCTTCATGCTGTTTGCTCCCGAAGAAGGAACAAAGAGTATGGATGAGGTTATGTCTGCGACTAAAGAGGCCGTTATGAAAGAAAAAAACACGGCAGATGCCCAACGTCGTTTCGAAGTATTAAGTAACGAGCTGAAAAGCAGTAACTGCTTAACTCCCCGCAGGATTTCACAAACGGCAAACAACACTATCGAAATACGGATATGGAAAAATATGGAGAAATCCCTTCAAGACATGCGTTTGAGAGGAGTAAATCAACTTCATAGAGTATCTCAACATATATCCACTTATCAGATCATAAATTTATCCACACTTCTGTGTCGTATGGGAGAGCATGTCTTTGCCCTACGAAAACTCATTATTTAGTTTTTAATTGTTTCATATTTGTATCTTTCGGTAAGTCATTGATATGTCTTATCGGTAGGAATATTGCATTTATTAAATCAATATTTCCGGGGAGTTATTGCCCATTTACATTATTATAAACAATTAAAAATTACAATTATGACAACTAATAAATCAGGTAAAATACGTATATATCTTTATGTTCTTCTAACAATCGCAGGTTGTGTATTCGCATGCAGTTCTATCATCCCTAACGACTATATTAAATTAGTAGTAGTTATGGGTACTCTATGTGTTGGTCTATATGGCATAATGAAAGGACTGAGTAGTACCGGGACGTCATCGGAAGAGGAAGTCTTGGAAAAAGAATAATAAAATACAACAATTATCGAATCCTAAAAAAATAAGAAGATCATGAGAATAAATAAGGATTTGGCTGATGCAATCATGATGGTTTCATTTATCGTATTGGTATTAGTCGGAACTACAACATTTGACAATGAGGTTACTAAAAACGTAACCATGGGATCCCTCGGTGTGATTACGGTAGCGATGTTAGTTCTTCGCGTCATAGGATCACGCCAAAAGGAAGAGGAAGAAGCCTTTTAGTAGTTAGTCCATTGGTTTCCTGTTGTTGTCCCGGGGTGACCCGGGATTATCTGAGATACGTTTTTCTACCTACATTATAATAACTTGCTGTTTGACTTGGGTATAGCGTTTTTACGCTTGACAACAGGAAACCGGACTTATATACCTTACACTTTTCTACTGAACTTTTTCTCTTTGACAAGACTAACTGCGGCGGCGGCGAAAAACAAGAAAACACCTCCCGTTAACAAAGCGAACACAGCATGCCCATGATAAACATTACGTACAATCCATCCATGAATGATTCCATTCGTGATCTGAGGTATCGTTATAAAGAAATTAAATATACCCATATAAGTACCCATCTTATCAGCGGGAAGACTATCGGAAAGAATAGCATAAGGCATCGCCAATATACTTGCCCACGCTATACCGATGCCAATCATAGAAAAGACCATCATTCCTGTGTTATTCAACAAATAGAGAGAAACCAACCCTGCCCCTCCTAGGCATAAACAGAGGGCATGAGTCATTTTCCGACCTAAATGACGGGCAATCGGGATCAATAATAAAGCGAATAACATCGCCACAAAATTATAGATACTGAATAACTCACCTACCTTATCGCCAGCCATCGCATATTCGGCGGAAGCAGGATCTGTTGCCCCATATACATGTTCAGCGATAGCAGGCGTAGAATAAACCCACATGGAATACAAGGCAAACCAAGCGAAAAACTGGCATAAACCTAACTGTAACATTATTTTAGGCATATGAAAGATATCATGCATGATCTCCATAAAACCATTGCTATCCCGCCTTTTTTCAATGACCTCACCACCGGAAAGCCGAAACTCAGCCATCTCTTCTGGGGAATATTCCTTTGTCTTAAAAATTGTCCATAATACGCTCGCTAATAAAATCGCCGCACCGGCATAAAAGGCGAATTTAACATTATCGGCAACCTCACCAGCAACCGCCGTATTAGATAAACCAAACACCTTATTCATAATACTCGGCAACAAGGAACCAACGACAGCACCGATGCCGATCAAGAAAGTCTGGATCGAGAAGCCAGTCGTATGCTGCTCATCGGGTAGCATATCCCCTACCAAGGCACGGAAAGGCTCCATCGTTACATTGATGGAAGCATCCATGATCATCAACATACCCGCACCAATCAATACGGGAGATAAAATAGCCGTCTCTGTACCGGGTGACAAGAACAATCCCGCATTCGGCATCAATATCAAGGCAATCGTCGTAAAGATAGCTCCTACCAGAAAAAACGGACGCCGACGTCCTAAACGGCACCATGTTTGGTCGGAATAATGACCAATGATAGGTTGTATGATCATACCTGTCAGCGGAGCCGCTAACCAAAATAAGGATAGTTGCTCTACATCCGCTCCATAGGTTTGAAGTATTCTACTTGAATTTGCGTTCTGAAGGGCGAAACCGAATTGAATGCCCAAGAAACCGAAAGTTAGATTCCAAATTTGCCAAAAACTCAAAAATGGTTTTGTTTTCATGAGAATTATGTTTTTTAAGGTATTTATTTGTTTGGTGACAAACATACGGAATTATTCCGAAACAGGACGTCGTCCCTATTCAAATTCATGCAAAGAAGTAGAGCAAACGTTTTCGGAAGCTACTTTTTTAACGGGTAGACTGTCTCACCACCAGATTTGTCTTGATAATCTTGCTCACGATACGATCCCCGTCACGCACGCCATTCAAACGTTCTATCAGTAAACGCATAGCGATAGCTCCCAACTCATAACCATGTTGATCCACGGAGGTCAGCAGGGGATCACTAACTTCCGCTAAGCTATTATTCGTAAACCCACAAATCGAAACCTCATCGGGTATCCTCAATCCCTTGGCCTTGACAACATTCAGCACCCCTATAGCAGTCTCATCATTTACGGCGAAGAACGCATCCGGACGATTGGGCAACGACAATAATTCCGGGGTCAACCGAAGCGCCTCGGTATAATTATCACAAATCTTAATTAACTCTTTATCTACCGGTAATCCATTTTTACGCAAAGCATCCTCATATCCCATCCTACGATTATTAGAGATCGCTAAATGAGAAGGAGATCCGAAAAAGGCGATTCGCCGGCAACCGCTACGAATCAAGTATTCAACAGCGGAACAAACCCCGGCATAATCATCAACGACCACCCGGTCTGTCAAGATCCCCGTGCATATACGATCAAAAAACACCATAGGTATATCGCTATCGATTAGTTCTTGGAAATGATTGTAGATCGTCGTTGTTTTAGCGACAGAAGCCAAGACACCGCAAACACGTGCTTCCAATAAAGCTTGCGCACCTTTTACTTCTTTCTCATAATTCTCATTACTTTGACAAATAATAACACGATACCCTCCCTTTTCCGCCTCATCCTCTATACCGGATAAAACAGAAGAAAAGAAATAATGTACGATCTGCGGTAAAATAACACCGATTGTTTTCGTATTATTTGTCCGTAAACTCAAGGCTAAGGCATTGGGCTTATATTTATGTTCACGAGCGTAAGCATTCACTATATTCTTGGTTTCTTGGCTGATATCCGGATGATCAGCCAAGGAACGAGAGACTGTTGACGGGGAAATATGCAAGGCTTTCGCTATATCCTTTATCGTGATTTGACGCTTTTTCATGGTTCTCTTTTTTATAAAATCAAAGATATGTATTTAGGTCATACAATGCAAACGTTTGCGAGAACGTTTGCGTAAATTTATAGGGGTATCGACAAACATTTTAACAACATGAGAGGTTTGATAAACATACATTTGCATTCACATACTATGGCTAAAATTCAATAAATATAATAGAGTATTAATCTTAAACTGTCTAATGCATGAAACAAAAAATGTATTCTTGCGACGCAAGAGTAATCTTATCTATCTTGATAGGATTGTTTCTCTCCTGCAATGTTTTCGCACAAGACGTCACGATCAAAGGCAACGTGAAAGATGCGAAAGGTGAACCCATCATTGGGGCTAGTATCCTTGAAAAAGGAACTACGAATGGAACTGTTACCGATTTCGACGGTAACTTTATGCTTTCGGCGCCTAAAGGAAGTACGATCGGTATTTCTTACATAGGCTACAAATCACAAGACATTATCAACCAAGGACAAAGTAATTTAATTGTCGTATTACAAGAAGATACGGAAGTATTGGACGAGATTGTCGTAATCGGTTATGGTACGGTGAAGAAAGATGACGCTACCGGTTCCGTGACGGCCATTAAGCCAGATAAGATGAACCGGGGTTTGACCACCACCGCAACCGATATGATCAACGGTAAAATCGCCGGTGTAAATATCACGACTGACGGTGGAGCTCCGGGTTCGGGAGCCAGTATCCGCATCCGTGGTGGTTCTTCCTTATCGGCCAGCAACAACCCGCTGATCGTTATCGATGGACTTCCGATCGACAATGACGGTATCAAAGGGGTATCCAACCCGTTGAGTACGATCAACCCGAACGATATCGCAACATTCACCGTATTAAAAGACGCATCCGCCACAGCGATCTATGGTTCGCGTGCCTCTAACGGTGTGATTCTTATCACCACTAAGAAAGGTGAGAAAGGCTCCCGCCCACGGGTTACGTACGATGGAAACGTTTCTATCAGCACGAAGACCAAATCAATCGATGTTATGGGAGCTGACGAATATCGTAATTTCGTAACGGATCGTTTTGGGGCGGAATCAAGCGCCGTTAAGTTATTAGGAAAAGAAAATACGGATTGGCAGAAAGAGATCTTCCGTACAGCCGTGGGAACCGATCATAATATCACGGTATCCGGAGGCTTGAATAATATGCCTTATCGTGTATCCGTCGGATATACAAACCAAAATGGTATATTGAAAACCTCTAAGTTCGAACGTTATACTGGATCTGTAAACCTAGCTCCCAGTTTCTTCGAAGATCATTTAAATATTAACTTCAACGCCAAGGGAATGATCTCAAATAATCGTTTCGCCGATACGGGAGCTATCGGAGCGGCAATCGCATTCGACCCGACTCAACCAGTCATGAACGGCAACAGTAAATACGGAGGTTATTTTGCTTGGGAAAATGCCGGTGAATTTATCTCAATCGCTACAAAAAACCCGGTAGCGATGCTTCAACAGAAAAAAGAAGAGGCTAATTCTAAAAACTTGGTCGGTAATATCCAAGTTGATTATAAATTCCATTTCCTTCCCGAATTACGTGTGAACTTGAATTTAGGTATGGATATGGCTACCGGTACGCAAGACATTTACTATCCGAAAGAATCTCCATTAGGTTACGTGGATAACGGCAAAACAGGTTATGAGACAATCGACAAATACAATCACCTATTGGATTTTTATTTGCAATACGCTAAGGATTTCAATGAAAAGCATCATTTTGATATCATGGCTGGTTACTCTTGGCAACATTTCCATCGTTCCACAGAGAACGCATACAATAACTTGAACGGAGATAACCCGACTTCTTATATTTTCAAGACAGAAAGTTATTTGATCTCTTTCTTCGGACGTGTCAATTATTCATTCATGAATCGCTATCTTATCACCGCTACCTTACGTAACGATGGCACTTCCCGCTTCTCTAAAGACAACCGTTGGGGATTGTTCCCTTCCGTGGCTTTAGGATGGAAGATCAAGGAAGAGGGCTTTATGAAAGACGTGGACGCTGTATCGGATTTAAAACTACGCTTGGGTTATGGTATTACCGGTCAACAGGATATCTCGCAAGGAGACTACCCGTATATGGCGACTTATTTCGCGGGACAAGACGGAGCCTACTATCAATTTGGCGACCAATTTGTTCCTATCGCCCGTCCCGACGGTTACAACCCGAACTTGAAATGGGAGGAGACTACTACTTGGAACGCCGGATTCGACTTCGGATTCTTAGATAACCGTATCACTTCATCCTTGGATTATTATTACAGGGAAACTAAGGACTTGATCAATGTGATCGACGTACCGGCCGGAACAAACTTCAAGAACCGTATCGTCAGCAATATCGGTTCTTTGAGAAATCAAGGTGTTGAGTTCTCCATCAACGCTAAAGCGATCTCAACCTCTGATTGGAAATGGGACCTAGGCTTTAATGTCGCTTGGAACAACAACGAGATTACGAAGCTAACCGCACAGGATGACGCCTCATCCATCGTATTGACAGGAACCGTAGAAGGTGGTACCGGGACCATGATACAGGCACAAGGTGTGAATCACCCGGCGAACTCATTCTATGTATACGAGCAGGTATATGATCAACAGGGTAATCCGATCGAAGGATTATACGTGGACCGCAACGGAGATGGTGTGATCAATGACGAGGACCGTTATTTCTGCCATAAACCGGCAGCCGATGTAACGATGGGCTTTACTTCTAAATTGGTATGGAAAGCATGGGATTTCAGTTTCTCACTTCGTTCCAACCTCGGGAACTATGTATATAATAATGTAGCCTCATCCAATGCGGCATTAAGTGAAGGTAGTATTAACAATAAAGGCTATCTATCCAACCGTCCGCTATCCGCTTTCAATACGAATTTCCAGAACATGAACGTATTGTCCGATTATTATGTACAAAACGCATCCTTCTTACGCTGCGATAATATCACGTTGGGTTACTCTTTCAACAAATTATTCGGCGTATTGGGCGGACGTATCTACGGAACCGTACAGAATCCTTTTGTTATCACGAAATATAAAGGATTGGATCCGGAGGTAGCGAACGCAGCTGATAAGACCTTCGGTATCGATAAGAACGTATATCCTCGCCCATTGGTAGGTATACTCGGTGTAAGTCTTAACTTCTAATTTTAAATCAGGATATCTATATGAATACGAAATTCTTTAAATATATAATACCGGCTTTATCGCTGGTTTTTAGCGTAAACTTCACCTCTTGCCTAGGTGATCTCGATGTTACGCCTATCGATCCGAACCTAAACGTAGAGTTCGATCAGAACGCCAATTTCGCCAAGATCTATGCGGGATTAGCCATCACAGGAAATAAAGGTCCCGACGGACAAGGAGATATCGCCGACACGGATGAGGGAGCGTCGGGTTTGATGCGTATGCTATTCAACCTAAATGAGCTTCCTACGGACGAGGCTATTTGCGCTTGGTCTGGCGACGTGGATGTATATCCCTTGAACTTCGCTAAGTTTACCGCCTCGAACGGTGTGGTATTGAATATGTTCAACCGTCTGTACATCCAAATCGCTCAGTGTAATAACTTCTTAATACAGACAGAGGGCAAGGATGACGAGGAAAGTCTTACACAGCGTGCTGAAGTTCGTTTTATCCGTGCCTTGGATTATTATTATTTGATTGATTTATATGGCAATGTCCCGTTCGTTGATGAGAACACGGGTATCGGTACCTATGTCCCCGAACGGATTACCCGGGCGAATCTCTATACCTATATAGAGAAAGAGTTGAAAGAAATCGAGCCACAAATGAAGGCTCCCCGTGCAAATGTATATGGACGTGCCGATCAAGCCGCCATATGGATGCTACTTTCCCGCTTATATCTGAACGCAGAAGTATATACAGGTACCCCTCAATGGTCTGCCGCCGCTGAATACTCAAAGAAAGTCATGGATGCCGGTTTCTCTCTGGCTCCTAATTATGGAGATAATTTCCTTGCAGATAACAACACCTCTCCCGAGATGATCCTGCCGATTTGTTATGATGGCGTACAGACTCGCTCTTGGTCCGGATTGTTCTTTATCGCCAGCTTTATCAGTGGTGACATGAACGCACTGGTTGATTTCGGGACTAAAGAAGCATGGGGTGGTAACCGTGCCCGCATGGCATTGGTGAAAAAGTTCGCTTCTGACGGAGACTTATCGAAAACAACTGATACACGTGCCTCTTTCTGGACTACAGACCGTACATTCGAGATCAATAAGCCGACCGAGTTTACAGAAGGTTATTCTGTAACTAAATTCAAGAATATCACGAAATCCGGACAAATCGGTCACGATCCGAATCAGCAGTTCCCGGATATGGATTTCCCATTGTTCCGTTTAGCCGAGGCTAATCTGACCTTCGCCGAAGCCACATTACGGGCAGGAGGCGATAAACAAGCCGCTTTAAGCGCTATTAACCAGCTACGGAAAAGAGCGAAAGCCACGGAAATTACGGCAACCGATCTTACTTTGGATTTTGTGCTTGATGAGAAGGCCCGTGAGTTCTATTTTGAGGCGCAACGCCGTACGGATTTGATCCGCTACAATAAGTTCACCTCCAATTATACTTGGGATTGGAAAGGCGAGACAGCGGGAGGTACTTCAATCTCCAGTCACTTCTCATTGTTACCGATTCCTTCGACCCAACTCGTGGCAAACAGTAACTTGAAACAAAATCCGGGTTATTAATCGTAAAACCTATTAATAAGTAACAATTATGAATAAAGTCAATATATTATCCATCGTGTTTGCGGGCATCTGTGCTTTTTCTGCCTGCACGGACGATAAAGATCCGGTTATCAATGACCTAAAGGACTCAGAAGGTAATAATATATCTTTTACCCTCAATGCTCCGAATAATAGCTCATATACTTTAATGCCGGAAAATGCCAGTAGTATCATCGATATTTTTACCTGTGAACAACCGGATTACGGTTTTGCGGCAGGTGTAACGTATACCGTACAAGTCTGTGAAGGAGGAACTGAATTCGAGAAATTCGAGTCGCTGCCAACTACCGGTTCCGGCGAAAAAGTCTTGATCAAGACATTCGAGCTGAATGATGCCATGAACAATTTGGGAATGGTTAATCCTACCGTAGCTTATAATGTGGACTTCCGTCTTAAAGCATTTATTAACGACAGTGTTCCCGAACTTTATTCGAACACGGTAAACATGGCGATCACTCCATATAGTGGCGCCCGTACCCAAGTTTATTTCGTGGGTGACATATTCGACAACGGATGGAACAATAACGACCCATCGATGCGTATATTCGCTGATGACGATGTCAATAATATGTTATTCACTTACACAGGTTTCGTAAAAGCCGGTAGCGCATTCAAGATCATTCAAACCCCGGGTGATTGGGGCATTCAATGGGGTTACGACAGCGACGGAGCATTAAGCAATGACGGCGGTAGCGGTAATATCGAAGGCTTCACGCAGGATGGCTATTATACGATCACGTTAGACTTGGCTGGTAACAAATACAGCATCGAACCTTATACCGGAGCGACAACCGAATACAAACAAATCTCCCTGATTGGAGACTTCAATGATTGGGGTGGTGATCTAGATTTACAACAGGCTAGTTACGACAAGCACATCTGGATCGGCGAGAAAATAGAGATTCCGTCCGATGGCGGTTTGAAATTACGTGCGGATCATGACTGGGCCGTAAGTTTCGGTGGCAGCAATAGTTTATGGAACGATAAACAAGGACAATTCGCCAAATTTGACGGAGGTGATAATGTAAAGGTTTCCGCCGGTACCTATTTTATCAAGTTTAATGACTTAACGAAACATATCATTCTACTAGCCGAATAAGGCATTACTTAAATTACCATCCTTTACTTGATTTAAAAGTCAAGTAAAGGTGGTAATAGATAAAAGTAACGCTTGTGTTTATGAATTATGCCTCAAAAGATATGTTTTAGAACATGATTTTGTTAAATCAAGTTAAGCAAATGAGATTTCCAAACTATTCATTATGCTACATAACATAAAATCTCTATATTTGCACTGTGTTTTTCATGGTATTAGATTTAAGGTTAACAATTGAGATTGGCTGTCCGTGATGGATAGCCTTTTTTTGTTTCCTTTTAATAGTACATATTGGATTTGATGCCATTGCTGACATACAACAAACCATTCTTTCTCGTGATATAAATATTGTTTTCTCTAGCCAACCAGCCAATAGCCAAGGCTAGGTCCTCAATACTTAAAGACAATTTACGGCTTAACTCTTGCGTAGATATTTCATTTACCTCGTTTAGCGCATGCCACACTTTTCCTGCGTTTAGTCCAATTCTTCCTTTTTCCATAATCAAAATATTTTTCTAGTAAACAAACTATATTCTTTTTGTTTCCTCTTTCCTACGATTAGTAGTCATTTGTAAAGTTCGCCCTTAAATTTTAGGGAATCAATATCCATTCTTTCGTTTCTATGTTCTATTTTTATTATCTTGAATAATAAGTATTTATTAATTCCTATATTTGAGACGAATTACCGATTAGATATGGAAAAGGAAATGCTCACATTCGATATCACGAACGATTTTATCGTCGGAGATCGTATCACAAAAGAGACGCTAAACAAATACAGCAAGCTGCCTCATAAGATAAAGGCAGGTTTGTTTCTCCTTTGTGTAGAAGGTTCCGTGCAGGCTTCTATCAATCTAGCGAAGTATACGATTAACAAATATGATTTCGTGACCTTAGTGCCCAGCAATTTTATCCAGTTTCATGAAATATCGGACGACGCACGTTTCTATTTCGCCGGATTCTCTTCGGAGTTTATGACAAACATCAATTTTATTAAATCAACCATGAGCTTTCTTCCCGTTATCACGGAACATCCGATCATGCCGCTGGAAGAATCTGTAGCTCAATTATATATTGACGGATACCGTTTATTGATACGTGCGCAATCCTTATCCCCGTCTTATTCTATGGTAAATAAAAACCTAGTCATCGCTTATCTCACGATATTCATGCAAGGAACGGCTGAGTTATATAAAAATCATAGCCATTGGACAAATGGAATCCGTACGCGCACCAATGAGATTTACCGTAAGTTTATCCAACTTGTCGTAGAGCATTATACCACCGAGCACAGCGTTTCTTTTTACGCCGCTCAATTAAATTTGTCGTTACCTCATTTCTGCACGACTATTAAGAAAGCGATCGGACTTACTCCTTTGGAAATCATCTCCTCCATTATCACGATGGATGCCAAGGCACAATTAAGATCAACAGACTTAACCGTAAAAGAGATCGCTTTCTCTTTAGGCTTTAACAACCTGTCTTTTTTCAACAAATATTTCAGGCAGCATACGGGAATGACACCTCAAGAATATAGAAGAATGAAAATTCCCTCAAGCACGTAGCCAGCAATCACTTCTTTAGTAAAACCATACCATCGATATCGGGCATCCATGAGCTCCATCCCATCGTGGGAGGATCATACGCAAAAACAGAAGATGCCAAGAAAAGTAAGGCGATTGATATATAGTTTCGCATGGTATAAAATTTTCATGTATAACGTTCTTAATCAAACAAAAATAAGAAAAGTGCATCAGACCGCCAAATCGGGATAAACGAAAAAAGGGAAGTATGCCTTTTTGACGTGACATACTTCCCTCATTTATATAAACTCTGTATTTGGGTTACCAGATAACTACCCGATCAGCCGGAGCCATAAACATCGGATCACCCTCTTTAATGTCAAAAGCGGCATAGAACGGGGCGATATTACGCAAGGCAGCGTTCACACGCCATTTTCCCAATGAATGCGGGTCGATCTTGGTACGACGACGGATCTCCTCGGGACGGATATTTTGTCCCCACAACGTCGCATATCCCAAGAAGAAACGTTGTTCATTCGTGAAGCCATCGATCGGGGCCGGAGTCTCTTTGCCCTTCAAGCTATTCAAATAAGCTTGGTGAGCGACCAACAAACCTCCGTGGTCGGCGATATTCTCACCCAACGTAAAACGTCCGTTGGCATGAAGCGTATCTATTACGATAATCTGGTCATATTGATCAACCAATTTATCAGCACGCTCCTTGAAACGAACAGCATCCTCGGCAGTCCACCAATCGATCAAATTACCATCCTTATCGTAGTTACGTCCCTGATCATCGAATCCATGCGTCATCTCATGGCCGATTACCACGCCAATAGCGCCATAGTTCACCGCATCATCGGCATCCGGATTAAAGAATGGAGGCTGAAGGATCGCAGCCGGGAAACAGATCTCATTCGTAGTCGGATTGTAATAAGCGTTCACGGTCTGCGGATTCATATGCCAACGAGACTTATCGACCGGCTTATCCACGTCCGCCAATTGATAGGCCATATCGAAGATGTTAGAACGGCGGACATTCGCCCAATAAGAATCGTCCTTGATCTCCAAGCCACTATAATCACGCCATTTGTCCGGATAACCTATTTTCACCGTAAAAGCGGCCAATTTCTCTTGCGCTTTCGCCTTAGTCGTATCGCTCATCCATTCCAAGCCATTGATCCGCTCGCTCAAAGCAGTCTGCAAATTCCCCACTAGCGTCAACATCTTTTCCTTAGAAGAAGCCGGGAAGTATTTCTCTACATACATCTCGCCGACAGCCTCGCCCAACGCACCGTTTACCGTATTCAACGAACGCTTCCAACGAGGTTGTTGTTCCTGCTTTCCGGACATTACCTTTCCATAGAACTCAAAATCAGCGTCTACAAAATCATCACTTAGGTACGGAGCCGCCGCGCTCAATAAATTAAACGCCAAATAATATTTTTGCTCATCGACCGTCGTATTCTGCAAAGCCTTATTCATATCCTTATAGAAGTTGATTTGCTTCGCATCCAACTCTTTCAGCCCGGCTAATCCCATGGATTCAAAATATACATCCCAATCCAACGGGGATTCTATTTGCTTGAAATCCTCGTAAGCCAACTTATTATAGTTCTTTTGGGAGTCACGCAAATCCTCACGGCCATAAGAGATCTCAGCGATAGCCTTCTCTATTTTCATCACGGCATCCACCGCCGCATCCGCTTGCTCCGGACTTGAGCCGGCCAACGTAAATAACTTATTTATATAAGCCCTGTAAGCGTCACGCATCTTAGCGGAACCTTCATCTTCCAACAAATAATAATCCCGATCGCCCATTCCGATACCAGCCTGATACAGCTGGACGATATTCATGGCACTATTCTTCTCGTCAGCGTCCACGAACAAAGCGAAGAACGGAGCCATGCCTTCCTTATGAAGCGTAGCCACCATCTTAGAGACATCCGATTTCGTCGCCAGCGCATTGATAGCGGCCAGTTCCTCTTTGATAGGAGCCACTCCATCGGCATTCAACTTCGTGCTATCCAATCCCATCGCATACAAAGCGCCGATCTTCCCGGCGACACTACCCGCCTCATGGGGCGTAGCGCTAAGTTCCTCGATCAATACCCGGAGCTGCTCTTGGTTATTCTCTAGTAATTGGTCGAAAGTTCCGAAACGAGCGTATTCCGGTTTCAAAGGATTATTCTTAATCCATCCACCACAAGCGTATTCATAAAAATCCGTACCTGCGGCAACCGTGGTATCCATATTCGCAGGATTAATAGCAGCGATCTTCACTACCTCTTTCTGAGGAGTGTTACAACTCGCTAAAGCGACTATCCCAGCCGCTAAAAACGGAAACATTTTTCTCTTTCTCATTTTGTTTAGTCTTTTGCCTTAAAACCTTACAAAGATACGATAAATACGCAAAAGAAAAACATGTACGTGTTTCTTTTAAAACATGTACGACTTTTTACGAAAACACGTACGTGTTTTTCGGACGATAAAAGGATTCATGTATTCAAGAATAAGTGTATCTTTGCCAACAAATCATTTATATCATGAAGAAACTAATAATCAGCGTTTGGGCATTTATCGCCCTTCCCTTATTCGCTCAGCGAGACGCGAATATCCGTATTTATCCGGAGCAAGGTAACCAACAGATCAGTAAACATATTTATGGGCAATTCGCCGAACATCTAGGGAGTTGTATCTACGGTGGCTTATGGGTGGGGCCGGAGTCCGACATCCCTAATACCCAAGGATACCGTACGGATGTCTTGAACGCGTTGAAGAAACTACAGATCCCGAACTTACGTTGGCCGGGCGGTTGCTTCGCCGACGAATATCATTGGATGGATGGAATCGGCCCCAAGGAAAATCGCCCGAAAATGGTGAATAATAACTGGGGAGGGACGATTGAGGATAATAGTTTCGGAACCCATGAGTTCTTGAATCTATGTGAGTTATTAGGTTGTGAGCCTTACATCAGCGGAAACGTGGGAAGCGGTACGGTTGAGGAAATGGCTAAATGGGTGGAATACATGACCTCGGAAGGAGACAGCCCAATGGCCAACCTACGCCGGAAAAATGGCCGGGATAAGGCATGGAAAGTCAAGTTTTTCGGCGTTGGGAACGAGAGTTGGGGATGCGGGGGCAGCATGCGACCGGAATATTATTCCGACCTTTACCGTCGTTACTCTACGTATTGCCGTAACTATGATAGCAATGTCTTGTTCAAGATCGCCAGCGGTGCCAGCGATTATGATTACAACTGGACCGAGACGCTGATGAAACAAATCGGCGGACGCATGGATGGTATCTCTTTACATTATTATACAGTAGGAGATTGGAACAATAAAGGCTCCGCTACCGATTTCAACACGGAGGATTATTACTGGACCTTAGGAAAATGCCTTGAGATAGAGGATGTCGTTAAAAAGCATATCGCTATCATGGATAAATACGACCCGAAGAAAAATATAGCCCTCATGGTAGACGAATGGGGCACTTGGTGGGATGTGGAACCCGGTACGATCCCCGGCCATCTGTTCCAGCAAAACACGATGCGCGACGCTTTCGTAGCCGCTCTTACCCTACATGTCTTCCACAAATATACGGATCGGGTGAAAATGGCCAATATCGCACAGATTGTCAATGTATTGCAGTCCATGATCCTCACGAAAGGCAAGGACATGGTGCTTACGCCTACTTACCATGTGTTCGAGATGTACAAGGTTCATCAAGACGCTACCTTTTTGCCGATGGACTTAATCTGCGACAAGGAGAAAGTAAGAGACAACCGGGAAGTGCCGGTCGTAAGCGCCTCCGCATCCCGGGATTCGCAGGGTAAAATCCATATCTCGTTGGCGAACGTAGATCCCCGGCAAAGCGAGAACATCCATATCGACCTGCAAAACGTAACGATAAAGAGCGTGAACGGGCGTATCCTGACAGCGTCCTCCATAAACGACTATAACACATTCGATTCGCCGGAGAAGGTCAAGCCGGAAGTTTTCAAGGGAGCCAAGGTGGAAAAGGGAAAGTTAAGCGTCAGCCTGCCTCCCATGTCGATCGTCGTATTAGAAGTTTTATAAAAAGACGGACAATAACATGGCAATGTTTCTATAATTATTAACTTTGCCCGAAGAATTAAAAAACACATTAAAGAAACGCATTATGAAACCTACATTATTTGTATTGGCAGCCGGAATGGGTAGTCGTTATGGAGGATTAAAACAATTGGACGGCCTAGGTCCCAATGGCGAGACCATCATGGACTATTCTATTTTCGATGCTATTCGTGGCGGGTTCGGTAAACTTGTATTCGTTATCCGCAAATCTTTCGAGAAAGACTTCCGTGAGAAAATCATCTCCAAATATGAGAACCATATCCCGGTTGAAGTCGTATTCCAAGATTTGAACGATCTTCCGGAGGGCTTCACTTGCCCGGAGGGACGTGAGAAACCGTGGGGAACCAACCATGCCGTATTGATGGGCAAGAAGGTGATCCATGAGCCTTTCGCCGTAATCAACGCCGATGATTTCTACGGACGTGACAGCTTCGCCGTATTAGGCAAGCAATTGTCTGAGATGGATGGCAAGAAGAATGATTATTGCATGGTAGGCTACCGTGTAGGTAATACGTTGAGCGATAGCGGTTCCGTAGCACGTGGTGTTTGCGCCACGAACGAGGAAGGTTATCTGACAGGCGTCGTGGAGCGTACCGCTATCGAACGTATCGACGGAGATATCCAGTTTGTAGACGAGAACGGAAAGAAGGTCGTATTGGAAGAAAATACGCCGGTATCCATGAATATGTGGGGCTTCACTCCCGATTACTTCGAGTATTCCGAGGAATATTTCAAGGAGTTCCTAAAAGCCAATATGGGTAATTTAAAGAGTGAATATTTCATCCCGTTGATGGTAAATAAATTGATCACGGAAGGAACAGCCCGTGTGAAAGTATTGGATACAACCTCCAAATGGTTCGGCGTAACTTATGCGGCGGATCGTCAAGGCGTTGTGGATAAGATCCAAGCCTTGGTAGACGCAGGCGAGTATCCAAGCAAATTATTCTGATTATAAGGTTCTTATGGCTGATTCCTCAGCAGGAAGTAACAGCCGTGGCCTAAGACTTTTATCGTATCACCCTTGTGAAGCGATCTTTTCACAGAGGTGAAACGATCTTTTCACGGGGGTGATACGATCTTTTCACCTCTGTGAAAAGATCAATACCTCCTTATCCTAGCGATATTTTAGACGTATCTTTCACCTAAAAGCCCCGGACAAGTATTCTAATTAGCATACTCCTTATCCGTCACAGCCCGAAGTTGTACGGCATGATTCTCGATCGCATGTTCCGTAACGGTCATACATACGATAGAGCTACCCGGTGTCGCCCCATTCCAATGGCGTACATTAGGAGGTGTCACGATCACATCGCCTTTCCGGATCACACGTTTCTCTCCTCCTTCCTCTTGATAATATCCTTCTCCATCAAGTACTAACAAGGTTTGCTCGGCATCCGGATGGTAATGCCAGAAATTACGACTGTAAGGTTTGAATATAAAATGCGCGATCATCGTATTACCAGACTCCTTCAACAAGGAGACATAGACATCCCCCGTATTATACTCCGACGAAGCCTTTGCGTCGGCAGGGAAAATCAAGGTTTCGGCACATTGTTCACCCTCGCTAGAGCTGAGAGCTACAAGGTCAAAAGCTTCTCCCGGGGCTAAGACATGAACACGTTCCGGATTACGGATACGCCCTTCTAGCATTTTAGGGTCAGCATTAAATGGTTTCATATTGGGAGCATCCACCGTTCCCCAATGAGACAGGAGAAGCTGCGCTTTAGGATAAGCATTTGCGATCTTTATGGCTCCCTCCAATCCTATATGCCATGAATCATCCGAGAAATCAAAGAAAATCACGTCCGGGGCAGGTAATTCCAAGAACTCAGGAAGAAAGCGGGAATCTCCCGGTGCCCAAATTAAGCCATCCGGTGTTTTCATGAGGAAACCACAATAATCTTCAACCTTAAATTCACGCGTATATCCCGGATACTCATTTTGCCACGTATGGTAAGCCGGGGTTAACTTGATAGAAATCGGACCGACATTAAAAGTCTCCCCGATACGATGTCCGAAAGAGTTCAAACCCTGTGTTTCCATCAAAGAATCCACGTAGAATGTAGAATGATATTCCCGGCATACAGAAGACATTTCCGTACAAGTAGGAACACTGTAATGATCATTGTCGCAATGAGTGATCAATACCGCATCCAAATAGGGAACATCTTTAGGGGCGATCGGCATATTTATTAACAAAGGCATATCAAATCCCTTCAACATAGGATCGACCATCAAACACGTACCACGGCTATTAATCAGAAAGCCAGCGTTCCCCAACCAGCGTATAACCGTATGCCCGGTTGGCTCAAAAGCCTCTTTGCCGAAAGGTTGTGATGCAGGAGGGATGGCTTGACCCTTTTCATTATAAGAAAACTGAGCCTTTATGTTTAAGACAATCCCCCCTAAAATTAAAATAGCTAAGATACTTGCTCTCATAGTATATTGAATTTAGAGTTTTAAATTTTTATGACAAAATTACCTAGATTCAACATAAAACGATGTGCATATATTACAGATGTTTGTAACGCTATTACGGTTTCCTACCAAAGAAATCATGTTTAGACCTATTCCTTTGATCATAGATATCGATATTTATTCTTATTTTTGTCCATCTAAAACTAATAGAAATAAATATGAGACGGATTCTTACGATGTTGTTTGTTTCGGTATTTATGCTTTCGCTATGCCCGCTGCATGCGCAAGAGACTGAGACATTGGTGCTGATTGATACGGATATGGGTAAGATCAAGGTGAAACTGTTCAACGACACGCCGTTGCACAGGGATAATTTTATCAAGAACGTAAAAGAACACCGTTACGATGGATTATTGTTCCATCGGGTTATCAAGCAATTCATGATACAAGGAGGCGATATCAACTCGAAAGACGCTCCTTTGGATGCGCATCTGGGCGACGGAGATTTAGATTATACCATCCCCGCCGAGTTCGTGTATCCGAAATATTTCCATAAGCGGGGAATGCTCTGTGCCGCACGTACCCCGGATGAGGAAAATCCTGAGAAGGCCTCATCTGCGACTCAATTCTATATCGTGACCGGAAAGTTCTTTACGGAGATGGAGCTAGATAAGATGACCAAGGAGAAAGGCATCGAGTTTACTCCGGAGCAAAAAGAAGCCTATATGCTGGAAGGCGGAACGCCTCATCTGGACGGGAACTATACGGTATTCGGAGAGGTTATACAGGGTATGAAAGTCGTGGATAAGATACAGTTCGTCGAGACGAACGCCGATGACAGACCCACGAAGAACATAAAGATCAAGTCAATGAAACTCATAGAAAAATAAGTATAAAATGGAAAATCAAGCAACTGAGACAAGGGTGCTTATGCACACCAACAAAGGAGATATAAAGCTGAAATTATATAACGACACGCCATTACATCGTGATAACTTTATCAAGTTGGTAAAAGAAGGGCAATATAACGGCTTGCTGTTCCACCGTGTGATCAAGGATTTCATGATACAAGGAGGTGACGTAACTTCCAAGGATGCCCCAATGAACAAGCAACTGGGAGCGGGCGATCTGGGCTATACCGTTCCCGCCGAATTCCGTTACCCGAAATATTTCCATAAGAAAGGAGCCCTTTGCGCCGCACGTACCGGAGACGAAGTGAACCCGGAAAAGGCCTCTTCCGCCTCCCAATTCTATATCGTAACGGGGAAAAAGTATTCGGAACAAGAGTTGAACCAGATGGAAAAGCAACTGGAAGGCCGTCTGAAACAAGAGATATTCGCCCGCCTGCAAAACGAGAACAAGTCTAAGATCATGGAATTCTATCGCAGTGGTAACAAGGAAGAACTGGCGATCCTTCGTGATACCTTGATCGGCAAGACCGAGCTGGAGGCCGAGAAGCGGAAAGACGAGGTAAAGTTAAACCCGGAACTCCGTGAGGCTTACAAGAATGTAGGTGGCGTACCGTTCCTCGACAATCAATACACGGTTTACGGCGAAGTGGTAGAAGGCATGGATGTCGTAGACGCCATACAGTCCTCCAAGACCAACAAGCAAGATCGTCCGACCGAGAATATCGTCATTAACTCCGTAGAGATCTTATAATGCGGTTATCGGCTTCATAAACCGACGAAGGGGCTTATCGCGAATATCAGTAATAAAAGAGCTATCTTGAGAAAGATCATACATATCGATATGGATGCCTTTTATGCCTCGGTGGAACAACGAGACAATCCGGAGTTGCGAGGAAAACCCCTAGCGGTCGGGCATGCGGAGCAGAGAGGCGTAGTAGCCGCCGCTAGCTACGAGGCCCGGAAATATGGGGTACGTTCCGCCATGGCATCTCAAAAAGCCAAACGTTTATGCCCGGACCTGATATTCGTACACGGAAGGATGGACGTATATAAATCCGTCTCACGCCAGATCCACGAGATCTTCCACGATTATACGGATATCATAGAACCCCTTTCCTTGGATGAAGCCTTCTTGGATGTCACCGATAATAAACAAGGCATCTCTCTCGCTGTAGATATCGCCAAGGAGATCAAGAAACGGATCTGGGAAAACTTGAACCTGATAGCGTCAGCGGGAGTCTCCTACAACAAATTTCTAGCGAAAATAGCCTCGGATTATCGAAAACCCAATGGATTATGTACCATTCACCCAAGCCAAGCCCTCGATTTCATAGCCCGTCTTCCCATCGAGTCTTTTTGGGGAGTAGGTCCCGTAACAGCCCGAAAAATGCATACACTCGGTATCCACAACGGGTTGCAATTACGGGAATGTTCGGGGGAGATGCTTACCCGCCAGTTCGGAAAGGCGGGAATGCTTTATTATGAGTTTGCCAGAGGTATAGACAACCGTCCCGTAGAAGCGGTACGAATCCGGAAGTCGGTAGGTTGCGAGCATACGCTAGAAAAAGATATCTCCCGCAAATCCTCTGTTATCATCGAGCTTTATCACGTAGCGACCGAACTTATCGGCAGGCTGGAACGTTCCGGATTCAAGGGAAACACACTGACCTTAAAGGTCAAGTTCCATGATTTCAACCAAATCACGAGAAGCCTCAGCCGTCCGGAAGAGTTAACAACCTTAGATAAGATCCTTCCCTTGGCCAAGGAATTGCTGAAAGAAGTGGAATATACCGAACATCCCATCCGACTGATCGGCCTATCCGTATCAAACCCCGTAAAAGAGGAGCCTCATACGAAAGACCGTTGGGAACAATTGAGCTTTGAGTTCAGCGACTGGAAATAAAAAGTATCAGAACGTCAGTTTCATCATAAAACGTATACCCTTTGTCTGGATGCCCGGATGATCCTTATAGGTCAGACGCCATACATAATCCAAACGCAAGAACTTAAAGATATTCTCGATACCGACACCCGCCTCCATATAAGGAGTAGACGGGTCCATCAGGTAAGAGCCCTGCGGGAATAAGAACAAGCCCTCATTCTGCTCACTGATATACGGATTATTCTTATCCGTCAAGTGTCCGAACATACCCCGGAAAGAAAAGACCTCTCTCCATTTTAACTTCTTGATAAGCGGGATACGGTTCAACAAGGCTCCGTTCATGAAATAAGTAATATCCCACGAAGCGTACTCATCGTTGATGAACTCCATCGCATTCATATTCGTATAAGATTCCGGTTGCACCAAATACGACAAGTTTGCGTTTGGCAAGATCAACAAAGGATAAGGGGCTTTTGTCCAAACTTTACCTGCTTTAGCGAGAATATCCACATAACCGAAAGCAGAGAACCAGAAGCGTTTCTGGATACCGATCTCCGTCTTCTGATAATCATACGAACTACCTAATACATCTTGGAAAGCCATCGTATGGTTCAAGGTGAATACCGGTGCGTCAAGCGTAATCGGATAACGGTAATTACGAGTCTGGTAGAATTTCTCATTCGGGGCAAAACGGAACTTAAACTCCACTTCCGACATCCGGTAGGAATCGGTAGCCGTGATCTGGCCATCCGGACCGATACGGTCGAACGCGGCGTAACCGGTTGAGTATTCCTTAAAATTCCGAAGTACCGCCCCATAAGCCCAGCCGTTATAATGTTCACGGTAATAGGTCAGTTCCATATTCCTTAAATAGGTGGCACGTGTATCCTTCTGCCGCTTCAAGGCTAAGAACATATTATCCTTGTTGGTATACATATACTGCTGACCTAACTGGTTGATATCATATAGGTACTCGAAGCGAATAGAATGCACGGGAAATTCTTTCCGATAATCCTTCTTATCGATAAAAGAATATTCTACGATACCATCATATTTCAACTTGCGGTCTTTCGATCCATAAGCCAAATAACCATCCAAGAAAAGACGTTTACTGAACGCCGTTGTCGTGGTTCCACCGACACGGAAGCGGGCCCCCTCAATCGCGTTACCACTGATATAGGTGTTCATCGGACCAAACTCGAACTTGCTCTTCTCCGGAATCTTATTCGTCGCGATATAACCGGAGGTAAGGATCGAAACAACCTTCTCCGTCACATAGAAAATAGGAACGGAACGAAGTTTCGCCATTAGCAACTCCACGTTATTCTGCTTGCGAGTTCCCGCCTCAGTAGGACGATTCTCCTCCCAGAAATCCGCCGAACGGCGATAAGCTTCCATCGGTATAATAATAGGTGCGCTCTCCTCGAATACTTTAGGATCATCGGGTCCCTCAAACGCTTGATTCGAATAGATATTCAAACGGCGGGCATACATTCCTTTCGATTTCTCCGTCAATTTGAAGTCCACGTTGATATCATCTTTCGTAATGATACGAGTCCCATCCGGGGCACGGTCGAAAGTCTGCTCGATCGTCATTCCACCGACAAAATTCAAGTTGATCTTCTTCGGGACATTCAACTTAACCTTCTGCACGAAATAAGTAGAATCCAACGTGATAAAAAGATGTCCCGTAAAGCCGAACGTCTCCGGAGTAAACGGAGCGAAACCCAAATCCACACACTTCTGTCCGGCGACCTCCACCGTGTCTAGCAAATAATATTTATAGAAGTTAGGTCCCATCGTAGACATAGGGCTTACGAAACGGTTCAAGAACAAAGGAATATCATTCTGGAAGATATTCACTTCCCGGAATACCTCATTCAAGAACTGTTGCATACCGTCTCGTGAGAAGACCTCATCCACACCAGCCGCTTTCGTAGCCTGAACGACCCTCTTTTCCGTCTTCGGGTCTTTACGATAATAAACGGTCTGGATTTTCTCACGTTCGGATACCGGCAAGATCGTCTTTCCCACCTCCAACGTATCGATAAACTCAGTCAAGAAGTCAAACTTTCCCGCCTTTCCATCCTTTTTCGGTTTCGGTTGGTAATCGTTCATAGCGAAGACCATCTTCTCGTATTGATCATACCGAAAATAATCATGATTACGAGGATCGTTGCTCTCCCGACGTGCGATAGCGTTTTTGATAAAGGTAACCGCAGGATTATCCTTCTTCCGATATCTTTCCTTTCCCGGCTTGATGATCACCTCCGACAAATTAATACTTGTCGGAGCTAGCTGAATCTTCAAATGTTCCGCTTTACCCGGAACGAATTTCAATTCTTTCTCCGTATAACCCAGATAAGAGACCTGTAAAGTACGTACCTTAGATGAAGAGGAGAGCGTAAAAGCCCCATCCAGATCTGTCGTAGCACCTATCGTAGTTCCCTTCAAAATCACAGCCACATAAGGCAAAGGTTCTCCCGTAATAGAATCAGTCACGATTCCTTTTATCATGTAGTTCTGGCTCTTCGCTACCCAAGCGAACGCCAATAAAAGCCATATAAAAACAATTCTCTTCCCCATCAGATCTGACACCTCATTAAACTCCGCAAAAGTACAACAGGATCATTTATATAAATGTTCCAAAACACATGCAATATATTCCAATTAGCAACAAATGGTCTAAAAAGCCAATCGTACTTTCAAGAACGACTAATCTGAAGCCCCTTATTCGATAAGCTCATCTCCACGAACCGGGCGTTCGAATTGGGTGAAGAAAGAGTCAATATCTTTCGGATTTGCAGGGCCGCACCCGGGTCTTTCGCTACGATATATAAGTAACCACCACCGCCTGCTCCCGGAAGTTTATATCCCAAGGCATAAGCCTGTATCTTGGAGATAATAGCTTCCACCGCCGCCGGATTCGTTCCGGAATCGAGTGCCTTATTTTGCTCCCAAGTCTTTCCGACCAATTTACCATAAGTCACGAAATCTCCGCATTGGATCGCCTCGTACATATCGAGCGCATGGGCTTTCATCTCGGACAAAAGACCTAAATGCGCCTCGCTATTCAAGAACATACCCCGTACGATTTCCGACAAAATATCTTTCGCCGTACGAGTAATTCCCGTATAATAAAGAAGATGACAAGGCCGGTATTCCGGATCAGTAAACAAATATTCCGGCAGCCAACGTACCAAAGGATTCTGATTAAAACCCTCGTTCGTTTGCAAGAGTTTCAAACCGTGCAATACACCACCGTATTGATCTTGCCATCCCCCGCCGGTAGTCAGCAATTGTTCTAAAATCAAGGTGCGGTTTCCGATCTCATTCTTATCCCAAGCCAAGCCACAAAAATCAGAGATAGCGCCCAGCACGGTAGCCGCGAGGATCGAGCTAGTGCCTAAACCGGAACCCGCCGGTATCGCCGCCAACAAGGTAATCTCCAGCCCGCTACCAAAAGCTTCCAGCTGGACATCCAAAGAAGCATAAGCCTCCGCCGAGAATTCCGGGACAAATCCCGCTAAGGCCAAAGCCGCTTTCGGGATGGAAAACGGCGATCCTACCTTATTATAATCACGAAGCTCATCCCATGAAGAGATAACCTCCATCGCTCCCAGATCGATCGAGCGAAGGATAATCTTATGGGTATCGGAAGGCTTGATATAGACTTGTAGTGGTGGTTGCCCGTTTAACTCGATCGCCACGTTCACCACGTTTCCACCCGCATATAAGCAATAGGGCGGCGTATCTGTCCACCCACCTGCCAAATCGATACGTACCGGACTACGTCCCCATACGATCTGGTCCCGATAGACATTCAAACACGGCTGCTGCTTACTTCCGAGGACGGAACCGACCAGCCCCTCCCGCAACAAAGCGAAAGCCTTTTGCTCCTCCTCCTTATACGCTACCCCCGAGATCTTCATCACCTGAGAACGGAACATATGATTATGTATCCTTTTCATCAACGGATTATCCTCGGGAAGGGCTTTCGGTAAGACAATCTTGTCTTTGGCGAAGCTTTCCGCTGCATCCGAAAGATCCAATTGATAGAATACACTTTTCTCATGATTAGCGGCCAATAATGACCAGTCTTTTTTACGGAAAACTTCTCGCTGAGCTACTAAACGGCGTAAATTCGCTTGATCGGACAAATCATTCGCCGATAATTTTCGGGCGGAAAGCCAAATATGCTTTCCCTCTTCCCTATCCAGCTCCGTAATCATCCAGCGCAGCACTTTTCCCAGCTCATCCACGGTTTGGCAAACAGGGAACAAAGGTGCGTTTTGTATATCCTCATTCCCTCCCAAGGTGATACCTCGCTCCATCGCCCAAGTCAAGATAGGTTTCCCCATAAACAAGGTAGACACATCAGACAAGGCCCCTTTAAACAAGTCATTAAAACCATAGGGCCTTGCCGCCCAATTGGTTTCCCCTACCGGGACAACATCTACACAGATACCTTCCGGCAGGGATAAGTTCCAATTATTCTCCGGAACACCCGTTATAATTTGCTGGCCACGTAACGTCCAATTCTCACCGATATAACTATTCTCTATCCATAATTCCGAATTCTCAGCGGTCAATTTCTGGTGTAACACCGCATTCTGCACAAACATGGCGGGATGTGGTTTCACCTTACGCTGCATGATCGCACGTTGATCCCTAACTAAGTTCTGTACCGCCAATGTAGAGGAAATCAACTCACGGCTAGTTCCATAATGATAGAACTCTCCACCCGGAAGCGGCAGAATCGCTACTGAAAGCTGATTTAACTCCGAGTCCGTGATACGTGGATTCTTCCCCAAGGCCAACCCGAACTCAGCATATAAATCATACGCCTTCATCGCCTTGCCATCTTCGGTATAGGAATGTTTCATTAATAACCGCACCGCCTTGTCGCTTAGCAGCCAGATACCGATATCCATCAAGAATAAATGACTACCCGCCAATTCCCCCAAAGTTTCCAACGAAGGCTTCTGTAGCATGAAGTCCAGAGTGTCCGGAGACTTACGGCTCGATACAAAAACCCCGTGATTCTTGGCCAACGAAGGCTCGACCCATAAACCGTAACAAACCACATCTACCTCAGGAATCTCCTGCAAAGGCTGGTTAGCACGGATATATACGTCACCGCTAGCGATCAAGGTATGAAGCGATTCCGGCGCCTTTTTCATGATCCGTTCATAAAGAGGTAATTGCAAAGACAATAAGTTCTGGGATAACCTCTGCCCTCTTGCCCAGCGAAACACAGGGATCGGAGTCAATATTTTCCCGGATGGCGCATATCCGGGCAAACGGCGGCTTTGCCCTCCGGCATGCAACAAGATACGCTTCTCCTGTCCCAACCACTCCTCCACGGATACATCAGGGGCCTCTTTTCGCCGGGAGGCCTCCAACAACCAAGTCGTTCCTCCCCCGGATCCCAAGCGGGCACCTACCGGATCCGAGGTGCAAAACCATTCCTCTGTACTTACATGCTCTACCGCATGGAAACAATCTACCAAATTTGGAGGTAAAGACAATAACTTTTTCATACCCATGATCATTCTAAGACTCCATCTTATTTTTCGAAAGCAAAAGTAACTTAAATTTTCTATACGAATATCCATTAACCCTTTTTATTACAATTTGTATGGAGTTCAAACCCACTCAACTTCTTTAACACACCCATAAAAAAGTTTGTTTTTACTAAAACGCACTATCAATCAATCCGTTTCCAGTATCTTGGTTGTTGTTTAATTAAATATAGGACATATGGTATACGGTTATGTAAGAGTCAGTACAGACAAACAAACTACTGAAAACCAGCGATTCGAGATTGAGAAATTCACAAAATCGAGGAACATGAGAATCGACAGGTGGGTAGATGAGACGATCAGCGGGACAAAAGTAATCGCCGATCGCCAACTTGGTAAATTATTAAAGCAAATACGTAAAGGCGACATCCTGATCACGACGGAGCTGTCACGTCTCGGACGTAATCTTATGCAAGTTATGAGCTTCCTTCATCAATGTATGGAAAGAGACATCATTGTATTTACGGTAAAGGAAGGTTACGAACTCGGAAATAACATTAACAGTAAAATCTTGGCATTCGCATTTAGCCTAAGCGCCGAAATTGAACGCAACCTGATTTCGCAACGAACGAAAGAAGCGTTGGCTCGGAAAAAAGTGCAAGGTGCCAAACTGGGCCGTCCAAAAGGAGAGCGACCGGAAACCTGTAAGCTAAAAGGTAAGGAAGAGATGATCTTGCAGTATATTAAAGAACATAAGACTAAAGTATATATCAGCAAGAAACTTGGAGTAAACCGGCAAACCTTGAGGGAATTTCTCAAGACTCATCCGGAAATTCCACGGAAATGGAAAAGAATACAGAAGGATTAACAACTCAAGCAACAATTAACGTATGTTAAATTAGTTTAGTTTAGCAGACTTATCGCTCGTTTATTTGTTTATTCCCATTAACTTGCGGAGGAATAAGATAGAAATATACTTGAAATATCCTAAAAAACATTTCATCCTTTATTCCTCTATCATTCATAAAACGCCGCAAGGTTAACATGTATTCAAGACATCAAACATTTGTTTAATCTTTTAATATAAATCTTATGGAAAAAACATTGGTTATTTTAAAGCCTTGTACCGTTCAGCGAGGGCTGATCGGTGAAATCGTAACCCGTTTCGAAAAGAAGGGACTCCGTCTGGCCGGCATGAAGATGGTTTGGCTGACTGACGAGATCTTGAGTGAGCATTACGCCCACCTAAAAGAAAAGCCTTTCTTCCAACGGATCAAGGACGCGATGAGTGTATGCCCGGTAATTGTATGTTGCTGGGAAGGGGTAGATGCCATACATGTAGTAAGAACCTTGGCCGGCGCTACCAATGGTAGAAACGCCGCTCCCGGTACGATACGGGGAGATTATAGTATGAGCGTACAAGAGAATATCGTACACGCATCAGACTCACCGGAGACAGCCGAGATCGAATTGAAACGCTTCTTCAAGGATGACGAGATATTCGATTATGAGCTGAAAAACCTATTGAGTCTTTACGCCAATGACGAGTTTTAAATAAAAAAGAATAGCCGGAAACGAGAGAAATCATTCTCACCTTTCCGGCTCTCATATTTAGAAACCAACATCCTATTCTCCCGAACTGAATGAACAACCTAATTACTAATCTAAAAATCTAATACCATGAAAAACACACTACTATATCTATAACAGGGCATCCCCGCAAAATGTTTAAGGGATTTCATCCTGAAATTAGAAAGCCGATAAAAAACGTTTGTACGCCTCCAGTTGCCTTTCAAAACAGAAAGTTGTCTGGGATAATCTTAAGCAGTTCGCTTTTAGCTGTCGATACTCCTCATCTGGCAAGTGGCTCATGGCTTGTATATTTTTAGAAAGTCCCTCATAATCTCTGGGGGCCGAGACAAAACCCAACAGATTCTCCTTTACAATCTCCTCGCCCTCGCCGCCTCCGCAAAACAAGATAGGAACGCCTAACGGCAGCAAGTCAAATAATTTAGAAGGTACGGCCCCTCTTATACGAACCGTCAAGGGGATAATGGAGGCATGGTAACGTGTAAGCTCCTCACGCATCCGTTCCTTGGGCAAAGAGCCATGATAAAAGACCCCTTTATCATGTGTCCTCACATAATCCTCTATCTCCAAGGCTTGATTGCCCCCTCCAAATAAATGAAGCTCCGCTCCCATCCCTTTAAAATCGACACGCTCTATCAACTCCAATATATTCTGCGCCACGCCCAGCAAACCGGCATAGACGATCCTGAAAGGCTTCCGAGAAGAAGGGGGTTGATTCGGTAAAACAAAACGATGCTGCAAATTCCGATACAAGAACGAGGCCTTGCCCGGCTCATACCGTTTTATATAATCCACGATCTCCTTACTCTGCCCTTGACAGGCCGTGGCCTTACGATAAAGGAACCGCTCGATACGCCCCATCACCCCATGATAAACGCCACCCTCTTTCATGGCCCCCAGCTCCACGGCCGACAATGGCCAAAGGTCTGAGACGTTCAGTACCACCTTTTTCCGGTAGCAACAACGAAAAAGCAACATGGCCGAGGCAGCCGCCAAAACAGGAGGGGTCTGGATGATCACCTTATCATAAGATTTTATACGCTTACGCTTGAGAGCGAAACACCAAAGGGTCGTGGCGAAAGAGCACATACTCACAAGACGGACTAACGGCCTCCTCGAGATCGAGGCATACGTCCAGTACCTGAAGACCGTTATCCCGTTTACATCCTCTGTCTTGGAAAAAGCCCCCCTATATCCATCAAAGATACGTCCCTTGGGATAATTGGGTAAGCAAGTCAACACATCCACCTTTATCCCTAAACCAGACAGTCCCTCCGCCATGTTCGTAACACGTGAGGGTGCCGCACCGATCTCTGGAAGATAAGAGGGAGAAACGATCAAGACCCTCATTCCTTCCGGTTCAAAAATTCCACGATCCTTCCGCAAGCCAATCCATCGCCATAGGGATTGACCGCCTTGCTCATCGCATCGTAATAAGCCGTATCATCAAGCAACGCCGAGACCTCGCTCACGATCTTGTCATAGTCCGTACCGACCAGCTTCACGGTTCCCGCCGAGAGAGCCTCCGGACGCTCGGTCGTATCACGCATCACCAACACGGGCTTACCCAAGCCGGGGGCCTCCTCTTGGATACCGCCGCTATCGGTCAGCACTATCGTTGATTTCTCCATCAGATAGACAAATGACAGATATTCCAATGGCTCAATGAAGAACATATTACCCAGATCAGATAAATCCCCGCCGAATACCTCGTGAATCGGCTTGCGCACATTGGGATTCAAGTGCATAGGATAGACAAAATCCACCTCCGGATATTTCCGGGTCAAGTCCTTGATAGCGGTACACATATGGATGAATCCATCACCAAAGTTCTCCCGGCGATGACCCGTGATCAACACCAGTCTCTTACCCTCAACCAGACGGTTCACGTCATACCCCGAACGCAAAAGCACGCCTTCCAGCTCCTTGTCCAGCTCAGCGTCCGTCTTTATCTTAGTCACCACTTGACGCAAGGCGTCTATCACCGTATTGCCGGTAACCAAGATTGAGTCCGGACTCACGTCCTCCCGCATCAAGTTCTGTTTGCTCAACCGCGTGGGTGCGAAATTATACGTGGCGATACGCCCCGTGACCTGCCGGTTCATCTCCTCCGGCCATGGGCTATAGATATTGTGGGTACGAAGGCCGGCCTCTATATGACCTACAGGTATCTGTTGGTAGAAAGCGGCCAAGGCGGCCGCCGTGCTCGTGGTGGTATCCCCATGCACCAGCACGACATCGGGTGTCGCCTCACGCAACACGTCACGCATACCGGTAAGGACACGGGCGGTCACGTCATATAAGTCCTGACCCTGCCTCATGATATTCAAATCATAATCCGGCGTGATCTCGAACAATTTTAACACTTGATCCAACATTTCCCGATGCTGTCCGGTAACGCACACGATGGTCTCGAACGACTCCGGATGTTTTTGGAACTCCTTCACCAGCGGAGCCATCTTGATCGCCTCGGGACGGGTCCCGAATACTAACATTATTTTTCTCATTACTGCGTATTCTTCTATTTAGCGAACGATTATTTCTTGAATGTCCCGCAAAAGTCCAGCACCTCCACGTCATCCCGATAATTCAACCCCGCAAACTCCCTATGATTCACCAAGAAGACCACTATATCCGCCTTCTCGTATGCCTCCTTATAAGGGGTCAGCTTAAACAACTTATGCTCCGAAACGTTCGGCTCCACCACCATGATATCAGCGTTGTTGCACGATTGCAACACCTTCGTCGTTATTCCCTTGGCCGGCGATTCACGTAAGTCATCGATATCAGGCTTGAAAGCCAAGCCCATCATTGCCACCGCCGGCTTACGCCCATGCTTCAACTCAAACCGCAGCATGGCGTTCCTCACTTTCTCAGCGCACCAGAAAGCCTTGTAATTATTCGTCTCACGGGCCGTCGAGATCATACGGCTCTCCATCGGAAACTCCGCCGTGATGAAATAAGGGTCCACCGCTATGCAATGACCGCCAACTCCGCAACCCGGCCGTAAGATATTCACACGGGGATGCTTGTTCGCCAAATCGATCAGCTCCCACACATTGATCCCGGCCTTATCACAAATAAACGACAGCTCATTGGCGAAAGCGATCTGTACGTCCCGGCTTGAGTTCTCGGTCAATTTACACATCTCGGCCGTCTTGCTATTCGTTGGGTGAAGCGTACCCTTCACGAACTGGCCGTAGAACTCCATCGCCTTACGGGTAGAGGCCTCGTCCATGCCGCCGATGACCCGGTCGTTATGCACCAACTCATGGATCACGTTACCCGGAAGCACCCGCTCCGGGCAATAAGCGATATAGATCCTGCCCTCCAGCTCCGGCCGTTCCGAGAAAATCAAACTAGCCATCCGTTCGGTCGTCCCCACCGGCGATGTAGACTCGATCACGTACAAATCCCCCTCCTTCAACAAAGGAAGCACCATACGGGTAGCCGACTCAACGAACGATACGTCCGGCTCATGATCCCCCTTGAAAGGAGTGGGTACCACTATGAAATAAGCGTCGCTCACCTGAGGCTCGGTGTAAGCCTTGAAATGTCCGGAGGCCAGTACCTCCCGCAACATATCCTCCATACCCGGCTCGATGATATGCAATTTCCCTTGGTTGGTAACCTCCACCACCTGGGCGTTGATATCCACGCCGGCGATCTCCACCCCGTGCTTTGCGGCAATAATAGCCGTGGGCAGGCCAATATAGCCCAAACCCATGAAACATGCTTTCATAAGAAATATGAATTAAAAAGATAATGTATTATTTTTTTGATTCGGTCATTTGGATTCTGACCGATAAGAAAAGATGATATTCCAGATTATCCAGTAAAATTTGAGATTGAACATACAAGGAAGAATCCTATTCTCATTTATTCTCAGCCAAAATATAAGAATAATATTTCGACAGGAACTTGATCCAATTGATACCTCGTAAAGCGATCGGATAAGGATCCAGACCATTCCTAGTATCTAACACATAAAGTTTTCAATTGCCCCAATACCCTAGACAAATAGAAAGCACAATTATACTTTGGATAGCCTTTAAAATATATTCTAGATAGAGAGATAATTATACGAAACACATTTTTTGTTTTTTGGCGAAAATTTCGTCTAGACATCGTTGCACTTGTCTGACGATAACGTCGGTAATAAATAGCATTCTGTGAAGAAAGAGTAAAAAAAGAAACTGATCACTGATAAGAAACATAAAAAGAACATCTTCTCCATTCCTAAAATGGACATCAAATCTTCTCTCTTGTATGAAGTTCATAGGTATGAGCTTCATACAAGGTCCGGAAAAATATTTCCGAACCTTGGATGAGAGCCTGAGTTTTCCTAACTTACAATAACAATAATCGTATGCTTTTGTGATATAATAAGGCAATTGTATTTCCGGAGATCCATCATTAAACGCATATGGATAACAAAGCGAAATCGTATCGGGTAATGCTTTCTCATAAAGCTCCTCTAAATAAGAGGGAGATACATAATCATCATCATCGATAAAGGTGATATAATCACCTTTCGCACGATCCAAACCTATATTGCGAGCATTAGAGACTCCCAGTTGATTAGTCTGTATCAAACAAACATTACACATATCCTTTCCTTTAAGAAATTCCTCGATTTGAGACTTATAAGGTTCGCAACATCCATTCAATACAAGTAGGATCTCAAAATCATTAGAAGGAAAAGTTTGGTTATATAAAGACTCCAAACACTCCCACAGATAGCCTTTAGGTTTATAGGAAGGTATAATAACTGATATTTTCATCTCAACAGCCATTACCACTCAAAATCTTCATCATACAATGGTCTAGCACCATATGTAAATCCTCTGCTATCTGCATATCATCAATAGGAATATGTACGTTGTGTCGGGCCATTTCTATCAACTTGCCCCCACTATAACCGGTCAAGCCTACTGTTACGCCTCCATCTTCATTCGCATAATCTATCGCTTTCAACACATTCATGGAATTGCCCGACCCAGAAATTCCAATCACAATATCTCCCTTTTGATAGAAACTCTTCAATTGTTCAACGAAAATATCCTCAAAAGACAAATCATTGGCATAAGCCATCAAAGAGGGGATGTTATCGTTCAAACAAATGAACTTAAACTTCTTATCTTGGTTCATCGAAATGCCTTTATTAAAGTCACACACATAATGGGAGGCCGTAGCGGATGAACCACCATTACCCATGATAAAAATCTGCTTTTCCGACTCTTTGGCATCTACCAGCACATTCATCAAGTCACTTAAATCCGATTTACTAATCTTATCGATCGTAACCTTAAGCCTATCGAAATAAGCGGTTATCTCTTGCGTATAATCCATCATATTAATCACTGAATTTATCTCCTACATAAATTATCTTTGATCCAAAATCATCGAAATGAAAACTCATCTCATTCATCTCATTCATCCGTGTCCTAAAAGCATCCTGCCTCTCCTTTGGACAATAGAAAAGGATAAAGCCCGCACCTCCGGCACCCAACAACTTACCGCCCAAGGCTCCGGCACGAATGCCCCTATCATACATTTCATCTACCACACCCGTTGAGATACCAGAAGTCAATGACTTCTTCATCAACCATCCCTCATGCAGGATACGGCCAAAATCATCGAGTTGATTGTTCTCCAAAGAAGATCGGAGTTGATATGCTAATTGAACCATTTCCTTTTGAGTCTCAAACTTTCTAACGTCACTGATCGCCGCCGATTGGCTTTTCAAAATAGCATTAGCAGAATGCTCTCCACCCACAAACACCATCAACAAGTTTTCTTCCAGTTCCTTCTTCTTACAGGGATCCATGATTATCTTTTCCACGTTCACCGTTTCATCCCCATAAAAACTAATGAAATTCAGACCTCCACAAGCAGCTGCATATTGATCCTGTTTACCAATAGGAGAACCGAGCTTACGGATTTCCACATCACAAGCAAGTTGTCCTAACTTCTCGCCGCTGCTTGCCTTACCCAAATAAGCCCGAACTGCATTCAACAGCCCCACCGTAAAAGCCGAACTAGACCCAAGTCCGGTTCCTGATGGAATATCTGCTATGGAATTCAGATCTACTCCACGAAGCTGGTACATCTTCAACACTTCTCGAAATATAGGATGATGGATATCATCTATACAATCAACTAATTCCGTCTTAGAATATTTCAATTGAATCTTCTTCTGATCAAAGAACGGATGGATAGCTATATACATGTATTTGTCTATAGAGGTACTCAATACAGCCCCCGTCGTTCGATGATAAAACGACGGGAGGTCAGAGCCTCCACCCGCAAATGAGATGCGAAAAGGGGTCCTCGATATAATCATTACAATACGTTTATTTAAATAATTGTTTTCAAAGCGTCTAACAGGGCGTAAGGTTTGTTCATCTCTATTTGGATAGAGGCTTTACAACCTGCGTTCTCTCCTGCCTGCACATCACTGGAACGGTCACCTATCATATAGGATTGGCCCATGTCTATATTCCAATCCTTAGCTGCCTGTAACAACATTCCGGGAGCTGGTTTCCTGCAAGTGCATTTTATCTTGTACTCTTTCCGTTCCTCCGGATAACCAGCGTCAGGATGATGCGGACAATAATAGATAGCATTCAAATAGGCTCGTTCATATCCTAACAAGGTCTCCAGCTTCGCATGGATATAATCCAACTCTTCCAAACTACAAAGATTACGGGCTATCACCGGTTGATTGGTCACGACAATCGCCAAATACCCTGTCTGATTAATATAACGAATAGCTTCTCCAACTCCTTCAATCAGTTCCACTTGCTCTGGCTTACAAAGCAGATTCACCTCCTTTGAGATAACCCCATCACGATCCAAGAATATGGCAGGTCGTGTATATATCCTATTCAAGCGAGCCACTTTTCCGCTCGTCACATCATCACATACGGAATAATAACGATCAGGAGTACCCATATCCTTAATATATTCAAAAGACACGTATCCGAACAAGTTCATTCCTTTGTCCAAACAAGCGGGAAGCACATGCTTCTCTATGTGCGACTTCGTACCCACCTCTATCTGCTCTAGGACCTTCGGAGAGAAGATAAACAGTGCTGCATTCACCATATTATGGCTCACAAAATCATTCACATGAGGCTTGTTACAAAATTTCAAGACCCGTCCATCTGTCGCCAATTCAACAATATCCGAATCATAGGGGTGGTCATTAGGGTGAAGGAAGAGCGTAGCATCCGCCTGCTTTTCCTTATGATACGCAAGCATGGCATCCATGTCAAAATCCATCACCGTATCCCCATAAAACACAAAGAAATCCTCTGCCAGCTTATTTTTCAAACAGCCTAAAGCACCTGCCGTACCCAAAGGTTTCTCCTCTTTATAATACTCAATATTCACGTTCCATCGCCGCCCATCCTCAAAATAGTGTTCTATCTGGTCACCCATATGGCCGATGATAAACAAGAAATCCGTATAACCATAACGCTTAGCCATTTCCACCTCATACTCCAAAATAGGCTTACCCGCAATAGGGATCATTGCCTTGGGAATCTCGCTATTCACGGATACGATACGGGTACCTTGACCACCCGCTATTACAACCACCTTCATTTTCCTAAAGCTTTTTGGATGGCCAATCTTACAGATTCATTGGAGGTGTAAGCCGCTTTCCAGCCTAACGTATTCACCTTACTCAAGTCGTAACGGAACTCAGGCACATCACCAACCCATCCACGATCACCACCGGTATATTTGATTTCAGCGTTCAAGCCCATCTCTTCTATTACCATTGCTGCTATATCTTTCACCTTTGTCCGGCTGTCAGATCCCAACATATATACATTATACTCGTCTGAAGCATGGTCTATCACGTAAAGAATACCAGCCACCAAGTCCTTTACATACACATAAGGCTTACACTGTTCCCCATTGCCCAACACTTCTAACTCGGCTGGATTCTTTAGGAGCTTATGGATAAAATCATAAATCACCCCATGCGTAAACCGCTCGCCTACCACATTTGGGAAACGAGTGATCCAAGTCTGAATATGATAGGTAGAGCTAAATGCGCTAATAAATGCCTCACTAGCTAACTTGCCCGCACCATAGTTTGAGACGGGGCGCAAAGGGCCATAATCCTCATTTAAGACATCACTCGTCTCGCCATAAATAGCGGAGGTAGATGCAAAAAAGAACTTTCTAATTCCAAACTCTTTCAGATATCGAAGCACATGGTATGTCGTGTTAAATGTCAGGTCATAGTCCACCTGCGGATCTTTTCCTCCTTTTTGAATATCGGAGTTAGCAGCCAAATGATATACCATATCAAACTTTCTATCCTTAAATATATCTCTCATCGCCTCTGTTTGAAGCAAGTCTTCCTCGATAAACTCAAAACCGACTTTCCCTAAAAGGTGAGATATGTTTTCTTTTCTTCCCAGTATCAAATTATCTACCACCGTAAGGTTATGACCTCTTTCCATAAGAGCATCACAAAGATGGGAGCCGATAAAACCGGCACCACCCGTAATTAAAATTTTCATGATTGAAAGTATTTATATTTATATCGTTTTTTTACCACATACAGCATGCCCCGCAGAGTTATGCGATGGAACAACAACATTGACCTAAAATGAAAAGGTAAATCTGTTAAAAGCGAGACTCTCCTCAACAAGAGGTTGATTTCCCTTTCTTGCTCTTTATTTACAAAGTGATTTTGAAGAAAAAAGCCTAACGTTCCAAAGAATATAGACAGAGCTCTCTCCGCAAAATAACCCCTCATTTTCTTTTCCTTCACCCTACAATTCGAAAATTCCAACAAGTAATTAGCAACTAACATACTATCTTCCATCTTCTTACTACCAAATATTTGTTGCGCTAACGAGCCCGATCTAATCCGATAATAATAAAAGGGAGAACTCGTCACACAAACTTTTTGAGCCAGATACAATGCACGTGGAGTAAACTCATTATCCTCGAAATAAATCCCTGTTTTAAACTCTAATTGGTTTTCTACCAAAAATACTCGTTTGTAAATATTCAACCAAGCCATTGGAAAAAACAAATATTGTAACAGATAATCCCGACCTTTAAACACTCCTTGTGCGGTAAAAACAAATTGATTGCTTTGCAGTTCCAAATCTTCACCGTTTTCATCCACATACTTAAAAGCCCCAATCAATATATCTGGATTTAAACGATAATAATGAACATAAAGATCTACAAAAACATTTGGATCTATATAGTCATCACTGTCCATAAAATAAACATACTCACCTTTTGCCAAGAATAAGCCCGCATTCCTAGCGGCAGATAACCCAGCATTCTTTTGATTACATATATGTATAAGTGGATTATCCAACAAATCCGATACTTCTTCTAAAGAATCATCTGCATGTATATCTTGTACAATAATAATCTCATAACTCAAATCAGAAATTGCAAGAACAGATTCCAGACATTTACGGATATAGTCTTTTACTTTAAATACAGGTATAATTATAGACAGTTGCATATTGTTGATATTTTTCATTTTATTGTTAAAAAAAATAGATCATCGAATTATTTAAAGATCAAATTCACCCCAAAATTTTAACAGCATTTTTCTCCTTACATATTCTACAAAACAGTACTAAAAAAATTAGTACAAACATAAAAAATTTATCAAATTTATATTCTGTAGAAAGACAAATATTTAGCACATAACAAGAATAAAACAACATATAAAAAGTATTTTTATAGCAAAACAAACATAAATAATTAAAAACACATGCTGTAATTACTGGACCTACAAAAATACCGACCCAGCCAAAGTCTCTAAAATAGTAAAAATAAGAAGAAACTACTGCATTCAATTCCTTTCCCAAAGAAGGCAGATAAACAAAGTTTTGCACTATACTATTATTGCTTTCATAAGCCGCTATATCAAAAAATTTTAATGGAAATTGCAAAACAAGAACAATCGGTTCAAACATACTTGCGCCAAAAGTATTATTATAAAAAACATCAGTATCATACAAATAATACTCAAATAAAGGTGCAAACAAAATCTGACCATCAATAGCATTTTGAATAAAACTATCAGACTTTCCTCTCCCCTCATTAGCCCATTGTATCAAAAACAATGATAACATAACAATTATTAATACAATGTTTTTATTAGGAACAAATAGGCTAGATTTAATTCGCCTGTTAAGAGTTGCTATAAAGGATAAAACAATACTATAAAACAACAACATCATCTGACTTCGTCCTCCCCCAGATAGAAGAAGATACAAAACAGATATTACACATGAATTTAGCAAATTAATCAACAAAGAATACTTACTTCGATGTGAATAATTCATATAAAAAGATGTAGAGATTAAGACAACAGAAACAGGAGCCAAAAAAAGCTGTTGATATTGTTGATAAAGATAAGATCCACCCCCTCTAACCTCATACCAATATTCAAAGTTCAACTGCCACAATTCAACACCTGACTGTATTAATTTAAAATTTGCATAAGCTGCAGGTAATAGACCAGCAATTACTATAATCTCAAATAAACGACGCCATCTTATATCAATTATTAAACTTTTATATATAATAAAATCATTCCTTTTAACAAACAATATAGTAAAATCAAAAGACAACAACCCAAATAGAAATATTAAATAAACTACCGAATCAACCTGTTTCAAATAGGAGTTACAAAACAATGACAAAAACACGAATACAAGCCATGAAAAATTGTAAAAGAAATAGTGATTAAAGAAAAATCCAAATTGTTTTTTTGCCCTTAATGTTGTTACAATTGCTATTAATACACAAAAAAAGTACATAAAAAAAACCAACTCCATAAACACAAAGATAAATTATTAAACACAATTAGCATCTAACCTCTACACACACCGCTTAAAAACCATAAAAAGATCAAGCATTAATTAAACAACATTAATATCGACATGATTTTAAACTTTCATTCCATTCGAATAGTAATTAAGGATAAGCTATCATTGATTGTCCTTCGAATTCTTTCGTTTCGCCCAATTTACAAATTCATTACAAGCCGCTAAAAAACCTTTATAATGTGCATTCGAACAAAAAACAGCCATATATCCACGGATGCCTTTAGGCAAGAAGGTCAGTTTTTTACCTAATTCCTGCGCATAGCGGTCTACGTCGCTCACCCAACTTCCTGCGAAATGATGTATCGTCATACTGTTCTCCGTTAAATAAATCTTACCATCCTCATACGATTTTGGGCACAAATAATCTTGGGGAAGTAACGTGAATCCACAGACGGTCTGCTTCGTATTATTAGGTACAAAACCATATTTCAAGCAAGTGTTTGTAATACGCGTAACGTTAGTTGTCACATCTAAACTACCGTCAGGACGCTTGAAATGCAATCCGTCGTACTCATGGAGCAGCTCCTCAAAGAGGGGCTGGCCCTCCCGACAGGCCATCAAGCCTGTCGGGATTCGAGTCTGCGTCTCGAATCCCGACACCGCCTCATACACCAAAAGATCATCCAATGGCTTTAGAACCTCCACATCCGTGTCCATATAAATGCCACCTTCCGTAACCATGGCATACAAACGAACCACATCCGTTATAAAAGCCCATTTCTTAACTTCATACGCTTCACAAACATAGTCGTTATAGTTCAAGTCGAAGTTACTCTCATTCCACTCCTTTATCTCATAGTCCGGAAGATATTTCTTCCACGATTCTATGCACTTTACCGCCAATGGAGGCAAAGGATTACCTCCAAACCAACAATAATGAATTTTCTTTGGTATCATATCTACTTAAAATACTAGTTACAATCTCATATTCCATAAACAGAGAAGTAAGGTGAACTTTAAACTACCGTCATTAACCCAAATCACCACGCTATTTTTTTAATTTACCATATAATCCTTGAATATACTTTTGCAATATAGTCCGCTCTCCTACACTCAAAAGACAATAAACAACACATATACCAATGATCAACATACTTACGAACGCTAATAAAAAATGAGAGAAAGTATCTTCCGGTATCATCCAACTTTGAACAGAACCTACAGACCACAAAATCAAGGATAAGAAAAATCCCGGCATAGCTACTTCTTTCAAATAACGCCTTATATCTAATCGTATTTGAATATGTATATCATACAAACAATATAACCAATAGCCAATATTCGCAATAATCGCCACAAGAAAAGGTATCACCGGATCCTGTTGTACTTTCAAAAGCATATAACTTATTGGCAAAATGGATAACGTAAACATACGCCCATACACTTGGTTATTCTTAATACGCCCCGTTGCATTCGCCGCTATCCAAAGAGGTGGTATGAAAACACCTATCAACGATTCACACAAAACTAAACGAGTAAATGCAACCGTATACTCTGGTACCTGCCCCAACCAGATCTCCAATATGAACTCTATTTCTACCATCACCGGAATCGCTAATATAGCTGCTAGAAAATAAGCATATCTCGAACTTTTCTGTATAAGGACTATCATATACTCCCTATCTCCTGACGCATACGATTTAATAATTTGTGGCTTAACCGCAGTCATTATATTCTCGGTAAAACGTGTAACCACAGCGCTCACCTGTACAGATACGGCCCGTGCCGCATTAACCGCAGGACCGAAAAACAAATTCAAAAGAATATTAGTCCCTTGGACACCAGCCGACCAAGCGAAACATCCAAATAAATTTTGGCCAATAAATCGTGACATGTCTTTCACTAAAGAATGATCCCAATAAAAACGTAATTTACATTCGGAGAAAACTCTGATACAGTAAATCGCATAAAGTAACCAAGTGATAATGGAAACTAACGCTGTCAGCATTCCATAAAGAATTAAAGAATCAATTGTTCCGGAAATCTTCAAGAAATACACAATTAGTAATCGAGCGCAAGCCTCAAACAGACCTAAATACGCATACATATTCATTCGCTCGTGCGCCACGATCGCTCCCATCAACGGAACTTGATTGATAGCGGAAAGGACAGAGACCAAAGAAAACTGATATACCCAAAGAGCCGCTACCATCCGATTCGGTGGTATTACCAGTTTATTGCAAACGAACCATAATCCCAATGTCTCACCTAATAGTAATAACATAGCAGACAACAGGCACATTAGAGTAAAACTCTGTCGAAAAGCATATTCTACTTCTCGAATATCTTGCTTCCCTAATCCTATATTCATATAACGCTGAGAGACATTGGACAAACTGGAAATAAAAAAAGCCATAATCGAGACCACTCCCCCCACCACGTTATAAATACCGAAATCCTCTACCCCCAACACCTGCAACACGACCCTACTCGTGTACAGCGTCACCCCCATGATCAAGAGCATACGTACATAGAGGAACAGCGTATTCTTCGCTATTCGCTTATTATTCTCTGATGTACTAGGCATAAAGATAAGCACACAAACCTCTCCCATCCCGCCGACAAACCAGCAGGACAAAAATCCAGTGTCTTAATTTAAAATGAGTTTAAACTATATTTATAGAGATAAGTTACCGAGACAAATCGCTCAGCATAACACAAATAGTGGAGTACAAGTCTGAGGCCTCCTTTTGAAGGCTATAAAATATTACGCTTGCGTCAATATCAAAAGATTCCATACTTTTCGGCCTGACGAATATTAAAGTCTCTCAATAACGTTAGGATCTCTTGTCTCGACTTCATAAGAAAATAGAATAATGGCAATGGAACAAATAAATATCCAATTATGAGTTCCAGTCTGCTTAATGGAAACTATCGCTTTACCCAATTCTCAATAGCCAATCCCTTTATATTCGCAAAATGCTTTACATTATCTGTAACTAGGATCAAGTTGCCGCTACAGGCTGCTGAACCTATGAGCAAATCAAAATCCTCTATGGATACACCCAACGAACGAAGGCGATTCTTTTCTTGAGCGTAGAACTCGATGGAGTCTGTAAAAGGTACAATGTTTATCAACCTAATAAATCGATCTATCAAATCAAGGTTCTCTTTGATACGATTCCATATTTACGACGGAACAGAAAAACACAAATACTCGTATCCAAAAGGTATTTCTTCATATCACAGTTCTATTTCACGATTTGAGGTTCGTGAATTTCGGATATCCTCTATGATCGACTCAGCGGAACGGGAATCTTTCCACTCCCCGGCAAATTGCGAGACCCAATTATCATCTATGGACTGATCCTTGCTTAACAATGATTTAGAAAGCCGGGATATTAGCTCTAACTTCATATCCGAACTCAAGTTTTTAAGGATACTCCAATAAGTATCCATATTCGGTATATTCATATCAGGTGCAATCATCACTTTCATAACTCATTTTCTTTATTAGGCAAATATATCCATTTTCTCCTTTATCGCAAACATTTCTCCTCTAAATATCAAAATATGCAGTCCCTCTACCCCTCCCCCAGCACATACTTCACGATCGCCCGCCGGATATTGCGCAAGCTCTTGCCTTGCTTGAAGGGGAGCAGGGGGATGATGGCGTTGATGAATTCCTTGCTCTTGATAAGTTTGGCCGGTTCCACGCAGTCGCAAAAGACCTCGTTGAAAAGGTCGGTCAGCACCGTTTGGCAGAGGGTGGCCACATCCGGGCATTGGGCGATTCGCTTCACGAAGTCGTGACGCACCTCCTCGTCTTGGATATAGGAGGCTAATAAATCACACGGCTCCGGATCCGGCCTCACGTCTTTTTCCGAAACGACCTCCGGCTTTTCTCCCGGGTCCAAGCAAATATATTGAATGGCAAACATGGCGTTGGGCAGCACCTGTATGTTCTCGCCATGGATGTGCAGCACACACGGGCTCGCTTTCTCTTCACTCATATCTTCTTCTTTTTCCTGTCACCGAATTACTTTTATGCGCAAATAACTTACCGATAGGTGCAAATAACTTACCGGACCGTTTTTTCTCACTCTTTTACCTTTCCTTTACCAGCCTAAACTTTAAATCAAACGAGTTAATGAAAGAATGTATCATGTCCTTTTTCAACGCCCCCATCTCCAATCAAGTGCCGAGCGGCGTGACCAGTGTCAAACAGTTGCATACCTATATCACCTCCAACGAGTGGCTGAAAGAACGAACGCTCAGCGTACAGGACGCTTTGAGCGATGAGAAACGGTTCCGCAAACTGAAGCAAAACTTACTGCCATACGTCACACCGGCCGGGGTCTTCTCCTATCGCAAGGAAGACCGCCTGTTATTCCTTTCCGGAGAGTTTGTCATCGATATCGACCATCTCCCCTCGCCGGAGGAAACCCTCCACTGGCGAGACACCTTGTTCGCCGATAATAAACTGAGACCGGACCTAGCTTTCGTCAGCCCAAGCACCACAGGCGTGAAACTGCTCGTCCCCTACCGGCTCTCACCCAAGGCTTCCATAGAGGAATCTTTTGATAAGGCACGGCTATCGGCATGGGAATACCTGAAATGGAAATACGGATTGAATGCGGATGCCTCAAACGCCGATCTCTCACGGGCGTGTTTCCTCTGCCATGATCCCTCCGCTAAGTTGCGGGAGAGTTGATAGTTGACAAGTGACTGTTGACAGTTTAAATCATAAATTATAACTTATAAATCAAATGAACCCATTATCAGATTTAGAGCGGCTTGTCGCCGCCATCGAACACCAAGGGGCGAACATCGCTCCCACTTACCAAGAGTATATGCCGATCGCCTTCGCCACCGCCAACGATTGCGGGGAAGCGGGAAGGACGTTCTTTCATCGCATCTGCCGCCTGTCCGAGAAATACGTCTACGAAGAAGCGGACAAGCTATACGACCACGCCCTCAAAGCGGGCAACGGGCGCAACGGATTAGGCTCCGTCTTCCACTGGGCCGAGATTGCCGGCGTAAAAACGGACAAGCAACTGGCCGACACCTTCCGCCAATACCCGAGGGAGAACAAGAATCCTTCAAACCTTCAAGCCCCTCTCACACCCACACACGCACATACGTACGCACGTGAGGACTTGCCACCCGCTTTCCCGGATTATCCGTGGCCCCCGTTCATCAAGCAGATGATCGATTGCGGAAACTCCATCGCCCAGCGTGACATACTCCTGCTGGGAGTATTCACCGTACTCGGGGGCACCTTGAACAAGCGGGTACGGGTGTTATACGGACAAAAATACATGTACCCATGCCTACAAACCTTCATCGTAGCGCCTCCCGCCTCCGGAAAAGGAGCCTTGACATGGGTCAGGCGCCTAGCTGAACCTATTCACGAGGAGATGATGGCCCGCTACAAAGACAGCCTAAAGAATTATCGGGAGGAAAAGAACCGATGGGACTCACTCGGCAAGAAACGCTCCGAGACGCCCGAGCCGGAACAACCGCCCCTCAAGATGTTCCTCATAGCCGGCGATAACTCGGGTACCGGTATCTTAGAGAACCTCATAGAGGCCGACGGCGTGGGGCTGATCTGCGAGACCGAGGCTGATACCGTGAGTACCGCCATCGGAGCGGATCACGGCCATTGGAGCGATACCTTGCGTAAATGCCACGACCATGAGCGACTGGCCTTCAACCGGCGTACTAATCATGAGTACCGGGAATGCGATGAGTCTTATCTCAGCGTATTGCTAAGTGGAACCCCGGCGCAAGTAAAGCCGCTGATCCCCTCGGCGGAGAACGGCCTGTTCTCTCGCCAGTTATTCTATTTCATGCCACCTATCGATGAGTGGATGGACCAATTCGATTCGGACGGCGAGGATTACGGCCTACGCTTCGCCACATGGGGAACACAATGGAAACAGGTACTGGACCTGATCAACGGATCGGTCCAAACGATCCAGCTAAGGCTATCCGAGAAACAGAAAGAGCTGTTCAACCAACGGTTCGCCCAGTTATTCTCCCACGCCGGTTACGCCTATGGAGGTTCCATGCGAAGCGCCGTGGCCCGTATCGCCATCAATACCTGCCGGATCCTGAGCATAGTAGCCCTGTTGAGAGCCTTGGAGAAATTCCTCCCTCCCCAACAAAAAATTTTCAATTCTCAATTTTCCATTTTCAATTCCCCCGGTCTCTCCCCCGCCCCGGAGATCCCCATCGAGAATATCAAGGATGGTATCGTCCCCAAGCTGGACCTACGGGTCACCGACGAGGATTTCCAAGCCGTACTCACGCTCATAGAGCCTCTTTACCGCCATTCGAGCTATGTGCTGGGCTTCCTGCCTACCTCCGAGGCCGTCCCTGTCCAGACCTCTCCTGAACAGGCTTTATTCAATGCCCTCCCAATGATGTTCTGCCGTCGGCAGGCCGTGGAGGAGGCAGCGAAGAACGGCATACCCGAGAAAACACTCGACTCCTCCCTCAAACGGATGCTGGAGAAGGGAACACTGATCAAGACCGCACGGGGCGAGTACGCTTTCTCCTCGCACGTGTGTGTGCGTGAGGGACGCCCGAAGGAATGAAGGAATGAAGGAAATGCCACTACTGTCATTGCCCGTAAGCACTACCGTCGCAGCCCTACGCCAGTACTGGCGTTGTCTGATGCCAGTACCGACATCGCCGCTCGCCTATACCGACGAGTGGCGGTGTCTCCTCTCAAGGACGACCCAAGTAACGGAAGATCAGCTCCACTTGCAGGGAGGTGAAGACCCGTTGCCTCGGGCGGTAGCCCGTATCACCAAGCTCCCGGGTCAGACGATCGTTATACCGCATCCATTCCGCCAGCCGGTTCAGGGCCGAGACGGGGCTGATCTCGGGGGCGTAGGCCATGGCCAGCTCCCGCTTGGAATAGGGCCGCACGGGCCACTCGTCGATTTGTGTATATCCTGTTCGCATATCGTTCGCATTTTTAAGATTTATCTTATTGGTATAAAGATACTTAAAACATACGACACGAACAACTATACGGATGTTTATTTTTCAGCATATCTCCTCTTTTATCTCCCTTATTCATCCGCTGTCAGCGGTATTCATTTCAGAGGAAACCGAATGTCGTACATTCGTTATCGAAAACAAATCGATTTCATTTTCAATTTTCAATTATCAATTTTTAATTATCAAATCTATGGCTTTAAATTACAGCGTGTCCCTTCGGACCAACCCTATCAAGAAAGACGAGCCGGCGAAAGCGTACGCCACGGCACAGATCAATGGTGAGTTATCGCTCAAGCAGCTGAGCCGCCGGGTATCCATGCAAACCACCGTCAGCCGGGCAGACGTGGCGGCGGTAATGATCTCCACCGTCGAGAACCTACTTGATGCTCTCCAAGAGGGGAAACAGGTGGATTTCGGAGACTTGGGTAAATTCCGACTCCAGATCCTCAATGAGAGCGCGGAGAGTCTTGAGAAATTCACATCTACAAACATCACCGGGGTTAGTATCCAGTATATACCGGGCGAGGACTTGAAGAATGTCTTCGCCGGGCTGGAGTTCCAACCTGTGGCTACTCGCAAGGCTCAGCAAGCGGTGCTCCGTGCGGAGAAGGCTGGGGAGACTACCGTGGATATCTCGAAGAAACCGGCTGCTGGGGGTGGGGATTCAGAGTCGCCTGATGAGATCTAACGTGTCACTTTTGGCTTGACCCAAAAGTAACCAAAAGGTCAAGGCTGACGCTGACGGGCTACTTCGAGACCTACGCTCGCTGTCGCATCCCAACTCGCTACGCTCAGACAGGGATGCTCCTCACGCTCGCTACGGTCTCTTCGCTTGACGCCCGTCCGCTGAGGCCGCCCAAAGGAAAGCGTCGCTTTCCTCTTATATCAGCCGGGATATCATTATTCAATTCATTATTCACTATTAATTATTAATTATCATGAAAAAGTCCGTATGGAGTACTATTATCAAAGTGATCATCGCCGTAGCTACCGCCATCGCAGGG